>OJNY01000234.1_pt1 | contig 44025 bp, 45 predicted proteins | sample 1597931 | NCBI WGS metagenome assembly OJNY01 (sample SAMN01915209, study PRJEB22387) | human gut metagenome | isolation source: stool | host: Homo sapiens | place: USA
TTGTCTGATGTCCGAAATGAACACCTGCTTCTAATAACTGTTTCATTGAAATAACGCTCATGTCTTTACCTCCATTTGGTTTTTTTGCTTCCGCATGCTTCTTCTTTTACAGTCATTCTTCCCGGCGTTATACGGGATGTGCGCTGCACAAAGTAATAAAAGGCTTTTATTACCCAGAAAACCAACTGAAAATCTGCATACGTGTTTTCTAGTCACAACGAATAGAGTTTAACATAAATAAAACCTGATAGCAAGAGCTTTTTATGACTTTTTTAGCGGGTTCCTTTTGCAAATCTCATTCCAGCTTCAGATATTTTTTTGCTTCTGCTTCTGTAATGTTCATTGTCTGCATTAAATTACGCAGCATCAAAATGGTTCCCTGATGCATTCCTCAATTGCCAGATAAACCGCGTATTGCAGTTCCATCATTTTCTGCATTTCCCGAATCTTCCTGCTCTACCTATTTAGTTATATAAGTATGGAATTCTGATCTGAATAGATAAGATGTGCTGTATATGATCTGAGGATAGCATCTCTGCTATCCTCAGTCAATTTAATATCATGCGTTTCTTTATTTTCTACACTCTCTGCTGTAGTAAAGTACTTTATTTTATGATTTTAACAGATGCCTTCTGTCCTTTTCCTTTGAACAGCTTCTTATACGCTTTCACCTTTTTTGCCGAGACTTTGATCCTGCACTTGGCATTAACACCTTTCAATGTTGTCTTTCCGACTGTTTTCAGCTTCGTACTCTTCAATGTTATTTTTTTAAGACTCTTGCAATTCTTAAAAACATTTTTTCCAATCGCTTTCAGTCCTTTTCCAACTGTCACAGTCTTCAGACTGCTACAGCCCTCAAATGCGCTGTTTCCAATCTTTGTAACACTATCCGGGATTTTTACAGAAGTCAGCTTTTTATTATTTTTAAAGCACTTTTCAGCTACGCTTGTTACATGGTATTTTACTCCATTATAGGAAACATATTCTGGGATGGAAACGGTCTTTTTCTTTTTACCGGATGCTGTAAGTCCAGCGTATTCCACAGTTGGATTTTCAGCATCCGATCCTGTGACCTTAAACTTTGCCTGACTTTCTGCTACTGTAAATACAGTTCCTCTAATAGCCGGATTGACAGTTTCACTGCCACTATCTGGTTGTTTTTCTGTTTTATTTATATCTGCCTTTTTCTGTGGATAAATCACCTGCGCCGAACACTTCTCAAACGCAACATTATCTGCATACTCAAAACTTTCTGGCAACTGGATAATTTTTATATCCTGACAGCATTGGAATCCCACACCAATATGCGTTACCCCTTCGGGCACCACATATTTTTCTGTTCTCTTTTTTGTAGGACACACAAGTAACGCTTTCATATCCTTGCTAAACAGAATACCATCCTGACTCTTATAAACCGGATTACCATCACTTACAACGATCTCCTCCAAAGCCCCGCCATATACAAGCCTTTCCGTCGTTACATCTGTCATTGCATTTCCTATATATATTTTTTTAACAGATTCTTTTTGCTCGTCCCTATACACATAAAGCGGAACCTGAAAACAAGCGCCATCACTGATCACCAGTTCCTCTACACCTGCATTATCTCCTAAAAATCCTTCCATGACATATTCTATAGTCTTAGGAAGTACAACCTTTTTGATCAGATACTTATCAGCTTCATCATGATCTTCTTCATCATTAAACCCAAGCCCCAAGCCTTCCGGCATTGCAGGATGTGGATTTCCAATACCTGCTACTGTATACTGTCCTATCTTTTCTGGAACAATTAATGTTTCTGATTTTCCACCATAGATACCCTCAATATATGCTTTTCCATTTAATACTGCATAATCAAATTGATACTCTTTATCTTCTGCCTTTATACGCAATGGGAATACCAATAAACAAACAGCCATGATCACAAAGAATCGTACCCTTGAAACTTTATTCCATTTCATCTTCATCTCCACCTTATTTCTATTCTGTACCAAACATTTCCTGTAATGATTATATTCCAGCAGTTTTTCACAAATCGCTGGCAGGCTGATCAGCCTGCTGCCATAAATATCTTTCTTTGCTGCGAGCTTTGACAATACCTTTGTAAAAATGATACGTCATTTTGTTGTAAAAGCATGGATTCTGATCAGAATTGAACTTGAACTGTATTGAGATATGAAATATGCTTTTGTATCTATTGAGGATAGCATCTCTGCTATCCTCAATTTAACATCGCATGCTTCTTTATTTTCTACATACTCTGTTGTAGTAAAACATTATCAAAATATACTCACATCATTAGCTCACTTTAAAATAATTCTGCAATATATGCTTTCAGTTTCCCCTGATATTCCATAGAATCATCATTTGCATCTGACCAGAGTATGTAATACAGCGTTCCATTCCATCTGAACAGCCCCAGTTCTCTGCAAACCTTTGTATTTACCGGTCCGTCATCCAAGTTATAAGATACATCCTCTATCTGATGATAGAGCTTTATTGTTCCATAAACAGTATTTACCTGCTCCTCTTCAGTTGTATCAGATATACTGTCAGTTTCCGGCATCAGAGGAGAATCTTTTACTTCTGAATGAATTGTTTCTCCTGTTTTACTGTTCTCGTAAAGATCTACATAATCAGAGCCAACTACATACCCATTATAAACTCCCAGAATAATATTTTCTCCTACTGAAAAAAGCGACCTGGTAAGCGGAGATCCCATTCCTGAAGCATCCTCCTGAAAGCCTGATGGTAAATGAAAGCCCAGAATGCTGTCTCCTGCGTCATTCTGAATATTACATTCATAGCCATCCGGTACCGATGCAATCTCTCCATCTGGTTCAAGAAGCATCTTTACAGTATATTCTATATCCGTTCTGGCAGTATCCTCCGTTTCAAGTTCTCCTATTCCACCTGACTTATTTGAACAGACTACAATCACGTCTTTTCCATAGGGGATTATGGCATAAAAAACATAACTTGTAGATGTAAAGGTTCCTCCATTTCCATCAGAAGATTCATTTGTAAACGTTGACATTGTCAGGTATCCTTTTCCATAAGGCGAATCACACTCTCCCAGAAGCTTTTTTTCCTGCTTGGACGTGCTTTCACTATCCTGTTTTATTTCCAAAAGACTGTCAGGCATATTTTTATAAATGTCAAATTTTTCTGTGGCATTTTCTATATAATTGATTCGTATACTATCAGGCAAATTCTCGGATCTTCTGTATTCAGCTCCATTATCAAGTTGCTGATAATTCCAACCAAATGGGGCCTGATACCCGATCGCATCTTCACCTGCTTCATTTTTTATAAAAGTGTCATAATGCATTGCTTCAAAATCAGGTTTTACCTGTTCTGCAAATTCTGATTCAACATCATCCTGCATCTGCTCTTCCTTTAATTTCTCCGTATCTGTTTCATCCGTCTTCTCTGTGCTTTCACTTTCCGTTGCGGTTGTGGTATCCAATCCCTGTGCGTTGTTTCCACAGCCTCCCAGCAAGAATGCAGACATTAAAACAATTCCAAGTGACTTAATAATTTTGTTCTTCATATTGATTATCTCCCTTACCTTTAATTTCCATTTCAGAATAGCATATTTCTCTCATTTACCAAATATGTGACAAGCATTGTGACAGCTTTTTTTCATGAAATTGAAAATCACAAAACCCCTATAGCTTTTCCCTATGAATAATATTATAATAAAAAAGACCGCCAAACCGGCGGAACAACATCTACAATAGCAAATTACGGGGACAGGGGGATACTCAAAATGAATTATTCTGACAATACAACACCTCTTCATGTACTTTTAAAAGAACTGATTGACAGGAGTAATTATACCGTTTACCAGTTGGCAAAAGTCTGTGATATAAATCGCTCCACACTGCAAAAGGCAGTTTGCGGGCAGCGTCCGATCAGCAGAGATAATCTTGATAAGCTGATTCCATATCTTCATCTGACCGTCTCTGAGCAGAAGGAACTTCAAAAATCTATTCTTATCAGTGAAATAGGCGATATTTCCTATCAGAAAAATATGTATATCCGCGATCTGTTATCTAATGCTGCCAGTCTGTCCCATTCATATCCGGCTCAGATGCATCCAGCTGCCATAGATCCGAATTCTTTGAATGGTAACTTTATAACCGGATCCTTTCAGATTATAAATATGATTTGTAATCTTCTTACTTATGAAGTAAACCACCGGAAAGAAGTGTACTTTTATAGTATATCCAGCTTTCACAATGATTTTTTTCCTGCTCTTTATAAGCAGCTCAGGACAGATATCTATTTATCTGTAGAAATGAAACATATTGTTCCTTTTTCCGGCATTTCAGTTAATAACGATCCTGCTTCCCTGTATAACCTCAGAACACTTTCTTACCTGATGCCATTTGTCATGTCAGCAGGAAATGACAATCTCAGTTTTTATTACTGCTACGAAGAAGGAATTGCCGAAAAAATCTCCACTGTTCCATTTTCACACTCTATTGTTATGCCGGAGTATGTTGTTCTGCTGTCTGCAGACTGTGAAAATGCAGTTATTTTACAAAGTGATGCTGTATCCTATTTTAAAGAGCAGTTTTTCACTGTATTACAGGCTTCTCTGCCATTGTTAAATACAGTAGATACAGCCTCCCTGCTTTCTGTTTTTATACAGCTTTCTTCCGAAACAAGCCGTTCTTATATGCTGGAACTGCAGCCATGCCTGACAGCATTTGTTGATGAAGAAATCATACAGAATGTTATAAATAAGTCGCTGCCTGCAGCACAGCAGCAGTTTCTGACCACAACACTTTTAACACAATGCAGCAATCTGAAGAGAATATCGGATTTTATTTCTGTTTTTTCTAAAAGAGGACTGGATGATTTCGTAGAAAAAGGAATTGTCTATCAGGTTCCGTTGGAGCTGTACCAGCCGCCTTGCTTACAGGATCGTATCAAGATGCTGCAACGTCTGATCGATGCAAATGAAACGGGTGCAAAGAAATTTTATATGATAAAGGATACTCATTTTCACCCTGTATTTGAAATATTCACATATAATTCATCTGTTCTTTTCAGTCTTACAGATTCTCTTGCATCTGATGCCAGTATCTGTATTCTGAAAGAAAATACTATAATTGATTCATTTCAGGCATTTCTGCGACATGCTGTCAGTCACGACCTGACTTACAGCATAGAAGAGACAACCTCCATTTTCAAAGAAGCTGTGAGTCGATTAAAAGCGCAATGTGACAATATCTGATTTTATCTTTGCTATAAAAACCGCACTTCATCACCATAGGTGACGAGGTGCGGCTGTTTTCACATAGAATCCCGCTTATATTCTTTTTGCAAATCTCATTCCAGCTTCAGATATTTTTTTGCTTCTGCTTCTGTAATATTCATTGTCTGCATTAAATTACGCAGCATCAAAATGGTTCCCTGCTTCATCCCCCGCTCATATTCATACGCTTTTTCACTTTTTATATGTTTCTCCATATCATAATCATATAACATCATTGCAATAACCTCCGCTCTGTATTTGATTAGAAATTCTCTTAGTACATCTTCCCTGATGCACTCCTCAATTGCCAGATAAACCGCATATTGCAGTTCCATCGTTTTCTGTTTTTCCCGGATCTTCGTGATCAATATCGTGTAATCTTTTAGCAGCCTGCAGGCATTTTTCAATCCTTCATTATAGCCCTCATTGATATTTAATACTGTCGTGACCAGTTCAAGCTCCGGTTCTTCCAGCTCTACCTATTTAATTATATAAACATGAAATTCTTACCTGAACAGATAAGATGTGTTGTATATGTTTTGAGGATAGCATCTCTGCTATCCTCAGTCTATTAAATATCATGTGTTTGTTTATTTTCTACACACTCTGCTGTAGTAAAGTGCTTTATTTCATGACCTTTACCGATGCCTTCTGCCTCTCCCATTCTACCGCGTTGTCAGAATCTTTGCAATCTCCGCCTCGCCGGCACCTGCCGGAATGATCTTGACGCCCGTGCAGATTTTTTTATCATAGCCGTTCTGGCAAAGATATCTGTCATAGGCGGCTGCATCACTAACCAGTCCTGCCTCATACAGCTTTTTAGCTACGGCATCGGAGCCGTCGCCGCTGCTGACCGTGATCTGCTTGCTGCCTGCAGCCTGTGTATCTGATTCGCTGCTTCCTGCTGCGGTTGTCTGATCTGTATCATCCGCAGTACTTTCGTCCTGTACATCCGCTGCGTTTTCCTCTGTTGTGCTTTCCTCTGCGCTGTCCGCATCTGCACTGCTATCCGTTTTTGTTTCCGTACGTTCTGCCGCATCCGGGTCTTCATGATAGATGTCCTGCTGCAGGCTGTCTGTCGATCCCGCTTCAGCAGCATCTGTATTTTCCGCTTCCCTGTCGAGCAGTGGATTTTCCGTTTTTTCTTCCGCTGCCAGCCGGTTTGCGAGAGAAGTTTCTTCCTTCACCTGATCAGGCAGCTCAGCCGGTTTTGTATCTTCCGCAGCATTCTCTGACACTGTATCTGCCAGTACATCACTACTGTATTTCATTTCCATGCCAAGTGCTTCTGCCCGCTCTATGATCTGTTCATCTGTCAGACGCTCTGTTTTTCCATGTATTGTCAATGCCATAAGGATTGCCGTCACAAAGATGCCAATGCCGAGCCCCCGCATATAATATCGTAACTTCATTCCTACATCTCCTTAAACAAGTCAATGATCAGCTTCACTTCGCCGACACCGAGCCCAAGCTCTTTGGCGATCGCTACATTGCTTTTTCCCTGTTTATGAAGCGCGAGTACGCGTTCGTTCTTATTGCTGCTATCTGTGATCGGCTGCAGGGAAAGTGCGATATCTCCGCTTTCCGGTGTCTTTGCTTCTGTTTTTGCCTCTGTTTTTGCTTTTGTTTTTGCTTTTGCCGCCGTTTTTTTCGGTTTGCTTTCTGCCGGTTTTACAGGCTTTTCTTTTTTCACTGGCTCAGCCACCGGTTTTGCCGCCGTTTTTTCCTCTGTCTTTACTGCCGGCTCTGCAGGCTTTTCATCCTTTTCTTCTGCCGGTGCCGGCTTTTTCTCCTTTGGGATCACGGGGCTCTGCGCGATCGCTTTCTTGACAACAGACTCCGCAGCCTTGTCCATTTCATGCAGGCTGTCCTCTCTGCGTTTCAGCTTTTCGATTCCGGAAAGACTGATTGGTTCAAAGGTCTCCTCCACGATCGGTTCGCCCGTTCTGGCATCCTCCATCACAGGCTCGATCGGTTGATCCGGGTCGATCTCAGGCTCCGCAGCCCGTGCTGCATCCAGCTCACTGACCTTGACACTCGCTTCTTTGACTGCCATGGATACTTCTGTCGCTGTCTCTTTTAAATTTTCATGCTTATTATTGAGCATGTCATATAGAAACATGACTTCTTCATGATTTTTATGAATGTCTTCCAGAACAGTCTGTGCATACTCGGAAACCGCTGTCATCTTTTCATTTGTCAGTCGTTCCAGTCCGCGCTCTGTTTTTTCCATGGAATAATGAACTGTCTCATCCACTGCATCCGCTACCTGAGAACGTACATTTTTCATTTCCTCCTGCAAAAGCTCCTGCAGTTTTTCCTGTGTCAGTTGTTTATCTGCTGCATCCAGTTCACTTTTGCTTTCCGGTACGATAAAACTTGCAATAAAAATAACCGCACCCAGTATCAGAAGCAAAATCTCCAATGTTGTCATAGTATCTTCCTCTTTTCATATGCCGGTATCAAATAGAACAGTCAAAATGAGAACCATTGCCTTTTCCCCTGATGACTCTTCCCTCCGGCGGGATTTCATTTTTCTTTCTTCTGCGTCCGCCGTCTCCGAAATATTCATTTTTTCCTTTTTCACTCGCATCCTGACGTCTCTGCCTTGTATCTGTTTCTTCCGAACGTCTGACCTGACCTGCCTGCTCTTTTTCTGCCTTTTCCATCTGGTTCTGAAAAGCTGTCTGCTCAGTCATCGGTCTGAGATCCTCATTCTGTTTGATTGCAGAAACATCCTGCGCACGTCCTACCATCATATTCAGTTCGATCGGTCCCAGTGCCATAACGATTTCTCCTTTACAATGAGGTATACTTCACTTCACCGCCAACCAGTGCAAAACGGCAAAATTGTACTTTACTCTTTAAGGTCATGGAATCGTCCCCTATCACAACCTTTGTGCCGGGATATGCAGTGTCCCGCACGCAGACACATGCCTCTGTCTTCTGCCCAAGCATGTTTTCCAGCTTGTCAAATTCCGCATTGTCATCTGCAAGCTGCTTCTCCAGCTGCTGGCTGGCAGTAAGCAGCGTCTGCACATATTTCATCTGCTCCGGTGAAAGTTTGACACCGCTTTTGACCTTTGCCGCCGCACCTGTCAGTGTTGTCTTTACCGTCATATATTTCTTCTGTAATTCTACGATCTCCTTCTGCAGCACCACATATCTTGCTTTCTGCTCCGGATTGACGCCGACCTCAACCACGGTATCCGCTCCAAGCTCTGATCCAAGCGTCTTGCAGGACACCTTCACCGTTGCCCGTACAATACCGCCTGCAATAAAGCCTTTCCTGCCGTCTACCGTAACCTCTGTTTTTGCACTTACCTTACTATGCATCAGAGAATCCGCTTCTACGTAACTCCCTGCTTCGATCACAGCATTTTCCACAAATTTGGCAATGACTCTGCCGCCTGCCAGAAGCTTGCCACGTCCCATTCCGTTCATGCCGCGTTCGATAACAATATCACCGCCCGCCTGAATTACAGCGCCTTCCACGACACCCTTGACCTGTACATTTTCCTTTGCCGTCACTGAAAATCCTGCCTGTACATTACCATTTACGACCACACTGCCCTCGGAAGTAATATTTCCGGTAGCAGGTCCTACATTTTCCACTTCATAAATATCCGAAACAAATACCTGATCGCCGGACAGAACTACATGGCCGTTGATATCGGAATATAATTCCAGTCTGTCTTCCGATATTGTTATGTTTCTGCCATAACGGAGAGACAGATGCTTAACCTCCCTCGGTCTGAGCCGCTCTCCCAGCACATTGCAGCCTTCTTCCCCCTTATCCTCCGGGTGAAGTCTTGCAAGAAGATCCCCTTTCCGGCAATGATTCATTGTATTCAAATTAAAAAAGTCAACCGAGCCGTCTTCCCGCCTCGTTGGCTTTGCCTGTAAATCTGTTTCAAAGAAATACTCGATCCATGCATTTTCACCATGTCTCGGCTCTTTTCCCCGTGCTACCACAATGTCTGTACAGTAAGTCCTGTTTTTGAGAAACGCATCTATTGCCGCTTCATCGATTCCAAACCGGATCTGTCTCGCATAAAGATCTTTCAGGATCTCATCCTTTGACATAGTGCTTCCTGCATTACTTGGCGCAATAAACCGTGCTGTCACAGTCATTTTATCCTCTGACATGCGGAAAAAACACATTTCATTTTCCTGATAAGACCGCATACTGCAGAGCGGAATCTGTACAGGCTTATCCTTCAGCCTTCCGATCGTCTGATAGATCAGTTTGATATCATAATCCACAATCCCTTTTAGCTGCAGATACGCCGCAATCTCATCCATACTGAGCGGACTGCCGCCATCTGTCTGTGGAATCAGTTCAATTGCCGTTCCTGTTTGTGATATGATCAATCGAAAATATGCGTTCATAATAAGCCCCCTTTCTCCCGGACTACACGGTATCATGCAAAATTCCCATATAATTACCAAGCTTTTTCTTCATCTTGGAAAGCCCTTTTGTATGTAACTGGGAAACGCGGGATTCCGACACTTCCAATATATTACTGATTTCTTTCAAAGTCAGATCTTCATAATAGTAAAGAACAATGACCTTCTTTTCCTTTTCTGTCAATAGCTCCAGTGCATCTGCCAGTTTCACCTTCAGTTCCTGCTGCTCTATGACAGATTCCGGCTGTGCAAAATGTCTGGAAATCTGTCTTCCGTCACCCGAAATATCACTTCCCTGCTCCAGATATTCATTCAGGGAAACAATACCCGTAATCTTCATACTGGATTGCCAGTCCATATATTCTTCCTGTGTTATGCCAAGTCCCTGTGCGATTTCTTCATCAGTTGCTTCTCTTCCTTTTTCCAGTTCAACCTGACGTATCACACTTTCGATCTGTTTCTGTTTTTTCCGTATCGTGCGGGGAATCCAGTCCATCTTCCGGATCTGGTCCAGAATTGCTCCCCTGATACGAAGACTGGCATAAGTTTCAAATTTAACATCTTTCAAAGAATCAAACTTATCGATTGCATCGATCAGTCCAAAGATCCCATAGCTTACCAGCTCTTCATATTCCACATTACTGCCAAGATACATATGAAGTCTGCCTGCCACCACCTTTACAAGCGGCGCATATTCCAGGATGATCTTCTCCCGGATGCCCGGATCTTTTGTTCTCGCATAATCCACCCAGAGACGTTTTCTTGCCGCTTCCTCCATAGATTACCCTCCTTGGCTACTGTTTCTCGATCACAGCTCCATCCTCGGTTTGCTGCCTTTCTTCCTGCTGCCCTGTCTCCTGTGCTGCTTCACCTTCCTGCTCTGCTTCCTTCTTCTTCTCCTGCTGCATACCGAATTTATCAAGCATCAGCCTGATCAGACAGCCCAGCACATAAAAAACAGCAAAAACAAGAAGAATCACCCAGGACATCGTATATAGACTATAATGCATCCGAAACATGACAATTCCTGCCACCAGTCCTGCTGTCAGCATAACAAGTGCCGGTATATTTCTGGTATTCATATTGTATACGTTTCCTTTCCGACTGCTTTGATCTGAAATTCCCCTGTTTCCGGATAAAAGATAACGGTTCTACCGAAATCTTTCCCTGTATCTTCCGCCAGGATCGGTATATTCAGCTGTTTCAGCTTTGCTTTCGTTGCCTCTACATTTCTTTCGCCCACACGTACCATGCTGGATTTACTCTGAAATGCAAACATCTGCGCCCCGCCGGCGATCTTTGCAACCAGCCTTGATCTGTTGCCGCCCGCTGCCACGATCCGTTTTACCAGCTCTTCAATTCCAGTATCAGCGAATTTCGGAATATTGGAATTGTCTTTGATCTGCGTACTGTCAGGCAGCATGATATGTGCAAGACCCCCAATGCCTGTCACCGGATCCCGTAATGCGATTCCCACACAGGATCCCAGCCCCAGGGTCGTAATGCCGTCAGGACTGATACAGACATTCAGATCTGCCATTCCCACTTTTATTATCTCACTCATTCCATTACCTTGTTACACTTTCTACTAATTACATCCCAGAGATGCCATGATCTTATCATAGGATTCCAGATCAGGCACGAGAATGAAGAAACCATCCAGTAATTTATCATCCGTAAACTGTGTCTGGATCAGCAGGATCCTGTCACCCAACGCACCAAATTCTATCGCCGGAACACTTAAGATCGCTCCCGCCATATCAATGCTCAGATCGGGAACCGATGGGATGATCTTCATATTAGTCAGCATGGATAAGGAATTCAGATAAGCACCCGTAATAATATTACCGATCTCCTTCAAGGCAGAAAGCTCCATCTCTGAAAACTCTCCGCTGTCCGGACCGGATACGCCCATCAGCTTATTCACAAGATCATGGGCTGCGTCTTCTTTCAGAAGGAACATGATGCTTCCGGTAATATCACCTTCTACCAGCAGATAAACACCTGCCATGATCTGTTCCTCGCCACCCATGACCGCGCCAACCTCCTGAAATTTCAGAAGTTTGACCTGTGGAACCTTCATATCCACCTTGCAGCCAAGCATCTGTGCCAGAGCTGTCGTTGCATTACCGGCACCGATATTGCCCAGTTCTTTTAAAATGTCAAAATATTGCTGGGATACATGATTCAAATCAAATTTACTCATATATACCCCCCTTTTTCTAAATGTAATGCTTCTGTTATTGTCCGTCCTTATCTGTAAATGTTGCATTGACATCCAGCAGGGAGATCAGCCTGTCTTTGTCCTTACCGACTCCGTTGATAAAATTCGCTTTTTTATCCTTGGAATCATAAGCAACCTTCTCGATCTGGGACTGCTCCAGTGTTACCACTTCTTCTACCGCATCCACTAAAACACCGATACTGTCTCCGCTTTCCAGCTTGATGATGATGATACGTGTTGCTTTCGTGATCTCATCATCGGAAAGTCCCATTTTCAGCCGCAGGCTGATGACCGGAATGATCTCGCCACGCAGGTTGATCACACCCTTTATGTAACTCTGCACCTTTGGCACACGTGTAATACGCTGCATCCGGACAATATTATCCACATATTTGATATCGATACCGAACTGCTCATCTCCATAACGGACTACGATGAACTGTGTTGTCATATACTGCTCTTTTAATTCGTCCATACTGCCCCTCCTTATAATAATGCATTCGTATCAAGGATCAGAGCGATCTCGCCGTCACCTAAGATCGTTGCACCGCTGATGATCTTATTCTTATTGATATAATTGCCAAGTGACTTGATAACGATCTCCTGCTGTCCCATCAGTTCGTCTACGACAAGACCTGCCAGCTTATCACCTTTCTTGACAATAATCACAAGCAGATTCTCATCCGGTTTCTTAGTAGATTCATTATCCAGCACTTCGTTTAAACGGATCAGTGGAATAACTGTACCACGCAGGTTGATCACTTCTTTTGCCTGTACATATTTGATCTCTGCCGGTTCCACATCTTCGATCGTCTGGATGGAGCCAAGCGGGATCGCATATTTTTCGCCACCCACTTCTACCATCAGTGCCTGTATGATCGCCAGTGTCAGCGGAAGTCTGATAATAAAGGTACTTCCCTCTCCCAGCTTTGTTTTTACTTCAACCTCACCGCTCAGAGATTCAATCTTTGATTTTACAACATCAAGTCCAACGCCCCTTCCGGATACATCAGTAACTTTCTCTGATGTAGAGAAACTTGGTAAAAACAGCAGCCCGATAACATCTTTATCTGCCATATTTTCTGCCTGCTCCGGAGTGATCGTACCACGTTCGATCGCTTTCTTTTTCACTGCTTCCACATCGATTCCGTTACCGTCATCTCTTACTTCAATAATAACGTTATTTCCATCCTGATAAGCATTGAGGAAGATCGATCCAACTTCCGGCTTTCCTCTCTCCTTACGGACTTCAGCAGATTCCAGACCATGGTCTGCGGAATTACGAAGCAGATGCATCAGCGGATCTCCGATCTCATCTACCACAGTTCTGTCAAGCTCGGTCTCTTCACCGGACATGATCAGCTGCATTTTCTTATCCAGCTTCTTGGACAGATCACGGATCATCTTCGGGAATTTCTGTACGACAGTCTCGATCGGAACCATTCGTACCTTCATAACAGATTCATGCAGGTTTGTTGTCACGCTTTCCAGATATTCGATCTGCTCATTAAATGTATTGTTTGTCAAAATGCCTTCCTGGGATGAAGTGGATACCAGAGAGTTTTTCGCAATGATCAGCTCGCTGACCAGATTCATCAGAACATCCAGTTTTTCGATATCCACACGTACCGTTCTGTTAACGATCGGTTTGGAGATTGGCTTTTTATCTGCTGCCTTTGCCGGTGCTGCCGGTGCTGCAGGTGCTGCTTTCTTCGGCTGTTCCTCTTCCTTTGGCTGTGCTTCGGCAATTGCCGCAGGCTGCACTGCTTCTTCCGGCTGCATAAGCTCTACCTCTCCCACATAAGCAGCCTCGATCTCAGATACATTGAGAATTGCATTCTTTACAGTCTCTACATCTGCATCTGTCAGAATGATCACGCTGAAGTCGAATTCAAAATGCTCATCTTCAATATCCTGTGCACTCGGAACGGAAACGATCATGTCGCCCAGCTCTTCCAGTGCTTTATATACAAGGAATGCTCTTGCTGCTTTTAAAATACAGGATTCCTGCACATAAACCGTCACACCGAGACATTTCTTTCCCTGTTTTTTTGCTTCTGCTATAACAGTATGCTCTGTATCGCCCAGCTTGATCTCCCGCCATTTTTCCTTGCCCGGATCTGCGCCTGCTTCCTGCTTCGGTTCTTCCTTTGCCGGTTCTTTCTTTTCCTCTTTTGCCGGCTGTGACGCGCCGTCGCCGCTGTTTTTAGCCAGATAATCATTCAACGCCTTGATCAGGTGCTCATTATCGTTGGTACCCTCATCTCCCGTATTCTGGATATTCTCCGTATACTCTTCGAGTGCATCCAGACACTGGAATAAAAGGTCTACCATGGCACCGTCAACTTTGATCGTATTGTTACGGACTTCCGAGAACACATTTTCCATATCATGTGTCAGCGTCTGCATCCGCTTATATCCCATCGTACCTGCCATGCCTTTCAGGGTATGTGCGGAACGGAATATTTCATTGATGGTATCCATGTTGTCCGGTTCCTGCTCGAGGATCATAAACTGATCACTCAGGCTCTGTAAGTGTTCTTTTGTTTCGTCAAGAAAGATTTCCAGATATTGCGTTACGTCCATATCATTTTACCCCCACGCTTTTTATAATGGCATCTGCCACATTTTCTACTGGTTCAATTTGATTGGTTAATCCGGATGCCACAATGCTGCGCGGCATTCCGTATACAGCACAGCTTTCTTTCTGCTGTGCGATCACATAAATTGGTTTCTTCTGATGCAGATTCCGTATGCCGGCGGTTCCGTCTGCTCCCATTCCGGTCATTACAACGCATACAACCCGCGCATAACCGGACTCTGCCAGCGATTCATACATAAAATTGGCGCATGGGCGGACACCCTCCCGTGCGGGTCCGTCCTTCAGGATCAGATAATGTTTTCCATCCCGCCGCACAATCTCCATATGCTTACCGCCTCTTGCAATATAAGCGCATCCCTTTTGGATTTCCATGTTATTTTCCGCTTCCATGACATGCAGCGGGCTGCGTTCATCCAGACGCTGTGCCAGCGATTTGGTAAAGCCCTCCGGCATATGCTGTACGATCAGAACCGGGGCATCCAGGTTCTCCGGCAATTTCGGTATTACCTCGGCAAGTGCCTTCGGTCCGCCTGTAGAACAGGCAATCGCCACAACCGCATTTCCATCCGGTATGACCTTCTGCATTTTGATCTGTTTTCTGCTGCTTTCCCCGACCGTCACTTTTTTCGGCTGCGGTCTGCTCTGCACAGCAGAAGATAAAATAGCCAGAAATCGTCTGACAAAGGTATCCCCTTTTGCCTCCAAAATAGAATCCGGCTTATGGATAAAATCCACTGCACCAAGCTCCAGTGCCTGCAGAGTGATCTCTGCATCCTTTCTGGCTTCAGAACTGAACATCACCACATGCTCCTGCAGCCCCAGCCGGTTGATCTCCTTCAGGACACCGATTCCGTCCAGCTTCGGCATGATAATATCAAGAATAACCGCATCATATGTATTTTTCTGCATCAGACTGATTGCCTCCAGTCCGTTTGCAGCCATATCCTGCACACAGAATTGTTCATCCAAATTTATTATATCATATACTATTCTTCTCATGAGTGCAGAGTCATCTACAACCAATATTTTTTTCTTATTATCCATTTTTTCTCTGCCTGTTCTTTCGTTCTTCTTCAAAAATATAACGAATAATCTCTTCCCGCTGCTGATTATCTATGTTGATATACTGTACCCTGTGCTCAAAGGTGCCTCTTCTGTTTTCCAGTTCCTTCACAGAAAGGATTTTTCCCACAAGGTTATATGTTTTCTGTATCTTTTCACTGCTCAGATTGTAAGTCAGATAGATCAGTGTTCCGTTTTCATATTTATAATCAGATACAAAACGAATCCCTCCGCCGCTGATATCCACCACCACACTCTGTCTGAGCGGAAGTCCTGCCTGAATGTACTGCTTGTTCTGTTCTATCGCAGAAAGCTCTTCCTCTACAAGTTCCCTGCTGCTCATATTGAGAATGCAGGAGAAACGATAAAATTCTCTTCTCTGATGTTTTCTCAGATTGGAGATTGTTTCGCATAGTAAAATATAGGTATTGTCCTTTTTGTAACGATCTGCGATCCTGACATAACATTGATACAATCCCTGCTTGGTATAAAAACAGACATCATATTCCCCGTCTACAGGCAGCAGGATCAGCCTTGTCTGCTCCATCGGCATCAAAACCTCAAACTGATCGTCGGACAATACATCATAAATTCTGGATATATAACTTTTCTTATCTGAAGCGCTGCCCAGTATACTTTTCTCCATCGACTGTAATTCGATTTTTTCTCCCGGTAAAATCAATTTTGTCAACATAATTTTCTCCTGTTTTTATTGCGGTGTATTTCCGATAAAATGTGCAAAAAACGCAGCCATACCACGTTTTTTTACAGCCGGTTCCCCTTCCCCCGGATACATCAGCTTTGCCGCGATCCGCTCATATGCCTTGGCAGATTTTGCATTCTCGTTCTGCAGAGAAACAGGCATCTGCTGCATCACTGCTTTTTCAAGCTGCACATCCTGCGGTACTGTACCTAAATAAGAAATCTCCATCTTCAGATACCTTGTCACGACCGTATTCAGCTTCTGATAAAGAATCTGCCCTTCCTCTATCTTTTCCATCTTATTCGCAATCATCATAACCTTTGTATTCTCATTGGAAAAACGCGGATGACGCCCGAGTGCTTTTAACAGAGAATACGAATCTGTAATGGAGGTCGGTTCCGGTGTCGTTACCAGAAGCACCTCGCTGCTCGCCACCAGAAATTCCAGTACAGCATCCGAAATGCCCGCTCCCGTGTCCACAATGATCACGTCCGCTATAGAATCCAGCTTTGCCAGATTGCGGATAATATAAGCCAGATATTCCCGGTTCAGATTAGAAAGTCCCGCAATACCGGAACCACCCGAGATAAAACCGATTCCGCCCGGTCCCCATGTAATGATCTCTGTGATATCCTTTCCCTTATAGATCAGATCACTCAGATTGAACTGTGGCACTGCGCCAAACATGATCTCAATATTTGCCAGTCCGAAATCCGCATCCAAAATCACAACACGCTGTCCCAGCTTTTTTAACTGGATCGCCAGATTGATGCTTGTATTTGATTTTCCGACACCGCCTTTCCCGCTTGTGACCGTAATGACGCGTGCAAGCGGACGGGGGCGCTCCTGATTCATTTTTATGATATTTCTAAGCTGTGATGCCTGATCCAAACGATCGCCCTCCTTTACTCGAACTGATTACCGCCTAATAACAGCTTCACGGTTTTCTGCGCGTCAAATTCACCGATATCATCCGGGACATTCTGCCCACATGTCACATAAGACATCGGTGCATCCGTATGCAGACGCAGGTTAAACAGATTTCCCTGACATTGTGTCTCGTCAAGCTTTGTAAATACCAGTCTGAAATCTGTCAGCTTCTGATATGTATCTGCTATGTTCAATAAATCTCTGTACTTGGTTGTTGCACTGACAACCAGATAAACTTCCTTTTCTGCCTGGCCGTCCGCTGCACGTAAAAGTGCCAGTGTATCGTCCCGCTGATCCGTATTTTTCTGGGAATGCCCGGAAGTATCCACGAAAATATAGTCATATGCCGCATAATCTTCTATCGCAGTTCTGATCTCCTGCGGCGTATAAATGATCCGGAACGGAACTTCCAGGATATTGGCGTATGTACGAAGCTGCTCTGCCGCTGCGATCCGGTATGTATCCGCTGTCAGAAGCACGATCTTTTTCTTTTCCACAACGCTGAGGCGGGACGCGATTTTTGCGATCGTTGTTGTTTTTCCGACACCGGTCGGTCCGATGAAGTAAACAAGCTTCGGTCCTTTTTCTGCCGACTGTATCGTTTTGGTCTGCCCGAATTTCAGCACCATCTTCTGATACACAACGGAAAGCAGATAGTCGATCGGCATATCCGGCTTTACACTGCCATCCAGCTCTTCCACAAGCTGATTGGCATACGTTTCTTCGATTTCATTATCCAGCAGCATTTTATAAAGGAGATGGAAGAAGGCGACATTACTGTCCTCTTTCTTTTCTTCTCCTTCGCTTTCCTTTTCTTCCTCCTGCGTGCTGCCGATCTGTTTTTCCAGCAGATTTTGTAAGGTGCTCAGTTTTTCTTCGATCGCGCTCTCCTGTCTGCTGTCAATTGTCTGCGTATTTTTCTCAGGCTGCCTCTGTTTCTCCTGTTGTCTCTGTTTCTCCGGCTGTGGTCCCGGCTCTGCCTTTCCCTGCTTTGCCTGCTGTTCCGGTTCCGCTTTCGCGCTCCGGGTGTTTCCAGCCGCTTCACTCTGTCTGGCAATCTCACTGACCTTCGCAACCGCTTCGCGGAAATTCTGTTTTTCCTCTTCCTCAAGAGCCACCGTCACTTCTACCTGTTGTGGCTTAAAGATGCTGAACAGACCTTTCTTTTTCACTTTTTTTACATTCATGACAACAATACCGCTGCCAAGTTCTTTTCTTGCCAGCTCAAGCGCTGTCTCTTCTGTTTTTGCCTGAAATTTTTTTATGATCATTTATGCGGTCACCATCCCAACTGATTGTAATTCAACATTTGTCTCCACCTCATTATAGGAAACAACGATCAAATCTTTAAAATAATCCTCTGTCAACCGTTTAAAATACATACGAACGATCGGTGAAGTAATAATGATCGGATTTTTACCGAGACTCTCCAGTTTATCGATTTCCGTCTGAACACTTGCCATGATCGCCTTTGTCCGCTCCGGTGCCAGTGTCAGATATGCGCCCTGTTCCGTCTGCTTTACACTGCTCATGATCTCCTGCTCGACCTTCGGATCCAGTGTTACCACGCTTGTTGTTTCATTTGCAGGGAAATATTTTGCAGAGATCGCACGCTTCAGGCTCTGTCTGACATATTCGGTCAGAACATCCGTATCTCTCGTTGTCTGGGCATAATCTGCCAATGTTTCAAAAATAGTCAGCAGATCACGGATAGAAATGCCTTCACGCAGCAAATTCTGCAATACCTTTTGTACTTCGCCAAGTCCCAGCATCTTTGGCACCAGTTCTTCCACAATGGAAGGATTGCTTTCCTTTAAGTTGTCCACCAGATTCTGTACATCCTGGCGGGACAGAAGCTCTGCAATATGCTGGCGGATCACTTCCGTCAGATGAGTTGCAATAATGGACGGTGGATCGACTACCGTATAACCAAGGCTTTCCGCACGCTCACGCTGTCCTTCTGTGATCCAGACAGCCGGCAGATGGAAGGAAGGTTCAAACGTCTTGATACCTGTTATCTCTTCCTCTACATAACCGGGATTCATTGCCATATAATGATCAAACAAAATCTCTCCCTCACTGACCTGGATTCCTTTGATCTTGATAATATATTGATTCGGATTCAGCTGAATATTGTCACGCAGTCTGATGATCGGAACGATCGTACCAAGCTCAAGTGCGATCTGCCGTCTGATCATAACAACACGGTCAAGAAGATCTCCGCCCTGATTGACATCAGCCAGCGGTATGATACCATAACCAAACTCCAGCTCGATCGGATCGACCTGCAGAAGCGAGGTAACATTTTCCGGCTGTCTGATCTCCTCTGCCGCCATCTCCTCCTGATTTGCTTCATTTTCAATCTGCGCCGTTTCGATCGTACCTGCCATCATACGGCCCGTTACCACAAAAGCAACACCTACTCCGACAAAAATGATCGTATTCAGCGGTGTCACAATACCAAGGCCGATCAGTACCGCACCTACCATATACATCGTACGCGGTACGCCAAAAAGCTGACTGATCAGTGCTGCACCGAAATCTGCATCCTTACTGCCCTTAGTCACCAGAATACCGGTTGATAAGGAGATCAGAAGAGATGGGATCTGGCTGACAAGTCCGTCACCGATCGTCAGAACTGCGTAAGTATTCAGTGCTGTATTAAAATCAAGCCCCTGACGGAACATTCCCATCAGAATACCACCGACAATATTCACGGCGGTGATGATCAGACCTGCGGCTGCATCTCCCTTTACATACTTGACCGCACCATCCATGGAACCGAAGAAGCTGGCTTCCTGCTGGATCTTATCACGTCGTTCCTTTGCCTGCTTGTCAGTGATCGCGCCTGTATTTAAGTCCGCGTCGATTGCCATCTGTTTACCGGGCATGGCATCCAGTGTAAAACGCGCCGTTACTTCAGCCACACGTTCGGAACCTTTGTTGATGACCATAAACTGGATGATGATCAGAATAATAAAGACGATCGCACCCATGATCAGGTCATTACCACCTACGAACTGTCCAAATGTACGGACAACATTACCCGGATCGCCGCTTGTCAGGATCAGACGGGTGGAAGATACATTCAGGGAAATCCTGAATATGGTCGTGAATAACAGAACTGTCGGGAAATAAGACATATCCAGTGCTTCTTTTGCAAACATACTGCCAAACATGATCGTAAACGCTACTGCCATGTTAATACACAGCAGAACATCAAGAAGACCTGATGGAATTGGCACGATCAACATAATAAATGCCGCCAGGACATAGCCTGCAACTGCAAGATCTGCTTTTTTCATTCCATCACCTTCCTTTCCTGATCATATTTTTTTCTTATCTTAAGAAACGATTTATCCTATATCTTCCCCTGCATATGATAAACCATTGCCAGCACCTCCGCAACCGCCTGATACAATTCCGGCGGTACCTGCTGCCCAATATCCACATTATAATACAACATACGGGCAAGTGGTTTATTTTCTACAATTTCTACTTTATTTTCTCTGGCAACTTCCTTAATCTTCGCCGCCAGATGATCCTCTCCTTTTGCGAGCACAACAGGTGCTGCTGCTACCTCGGCATCATATTGAATAGCCACCGCAAAATGGGTTGGGTTCGTAATAACAACATCCGCTTTTGGAATATCCTGCATCATACGCCTGCGGGAAGCTTCCTGCATTCTCTGCCTCTGTTTTCCCTTTACAGCCGGATCTCCTTCAGCATTCTTATATTCATCCTTGATCTCCTGCTTTGTCATCATCTGGTCTTTATTGAATTTATGCTTCTGGTATGCAAAATCAAGTACCGCGATAATAACATAAACGATCGATACCTTCATACCGATTGAAATCGCGATATCAGCGGCAGCAGCAATTCCCTGCCACAGTGTCATGTGAAACAGCAGGTAAATGACCTGCAGCTTGTCCCTGACCGTCGTATAAACCACATAACTGATCAGTCCGATCTTCAGAATAGATTTCAAAAGCTCCATCAGAGAATTGACGGAAAAAATACGTTTAAATCCGTTGATCGGATTCATCTTACTGAATTTCGGCTGCAAAGGTTTTGTTGTTACCTTCCATTTTACCTGTAAAAAATCAGAAAGAAACGCAACCACAAAACCGACCGCAAGAAAGGGAGCCATGGTAAGGAGCATCCGCAAAAGCATATGAAACAGCAGCATGGAAAAATCTCCGCTCCGTATCTTACCGTCTGTCAATCCGACCACTTCCGGAATATACTTATAAGCATCTTCAAAGCTGCCCAAAAACTGATTCCCCAGAAAAGAAAGAGATAACTTCAGCAGAACAAAAAGTGCGATCATTGTAAATGCATTGGATACCTCGCGGCTCTTTACAACCTGTCCTTCTTTTCTGGCATCTTCCAGCTTTTTTGCTGTTGGTTTTTCTGTTTTTTCTCCGCCCGGTCCTTCTTTGGCGAAAAACTGTAGTCTGTATTCTATCATGGCATGATTGCCTCCACAAATGAGACGATCATGATCTTCATCTCTTTATAAATATAATCGCTGACATAAGGCAGCATGCCCACTGTCAGAAACATAACGCCCAGGCCGATCAGAATCTTGATCTGCATACCGACCGCAAACATATTCATCTGCGGTGCCACCTTTGCCAAAATGCCCAGTACAACATTGACGATGAGCGTCACACAGAAAATCGGCAGACAGATCTGAAAACCGATATTGATATACTGGCTCATAAAGCCGATCACAGCCTTCATCAGCGGTTCCGACCGGAAAACCGCGCCATTTACAGGGATCAGCTCATAAGTCTGCGCCAGCGCCTGCAGAATATAGCGGTGCATACCGGATACGATCAGAAGAAGCATTACCGTATACTGATAGTAGAAGCCTGAGATCGTAGCATTTTCCTTCGTCGTCGGATCGATCGCATTGACCATGGCAAAACCGATCTCCATATCGACAAGACGTCCCGCAAATAAAACAATGGAGCTGCAGATATTTGCGCCCCATCCGATGATCAGACCGACAAGTGCTTCCCGCATCACAATGACCGCATATTCCAGTACAGTCCCATAAACCAGTTCCTGATGCGGCAATGACACTGCATAAAGCAGATAAGACACAAACAATCCCAGACCGATCTTAAACTGATTCGGTGTATTATTCGTACTGTAAAACGGTGCTGCATAAATAAAACATGTCACTCTGACAAAATATAATAATAATATTTCAAGTTCCTGGATTGAAAAACTATACTCTATCATGATCCATTACCTGATATAAACAGAAAAGTCCGACCACATATCCACCATGAGATTCGTCATCTGGTTCAGCATCCAGTGTCCTAAGATCATCAGCGTTACAAAAACCGCAACGATCTTCGGTACAAACGTAAGTGTCTGCTCCTGGATTGACGTAACGGTCTGAAAAATACTGACGATCAGACCAATCACAAGCGAAACAATAAGTACCGGAGCTGACGTTAATATGACGGTATAAAGGGCTTTATTTGCAAGTTCCACAACAAGATCAACTGTCATACCTCATCCTCCTAGTAAAATGTTTTCACAAGATTTACAATGACCAGATTCCAGCCATCCGCCAGTACAAATAACAAAATCTTAAACGGCATGGAAATCGTTGTCGGCGGAAGCATCATCATACCCATACTCATCAGGGCTGATGCCACAACCATATCGATCACAAGGAACGGAATATAGATCACAAAACCGATAATGAATGCTGTCCGCAGCTCACTTACCATAAACGCAGGGATCAGGGCACTCGTCGGGATATCGGCAAGTTCTCCCGTCCATTCGATATTGCCGATCTCGCAGAACATCTGTGCATCCTTGGTCTGTGTCTGCTTATACATAAACTCACGCAGTGGCTTCACTCCGGTCTCCAGAGCCTCCTCCTGCGTGATCTCGCCGGCCTCAAACGGTTTGATCGCATCCTCATTGATCGTATTGATCGTCGGACTCATAATAAAAAACGTCAGAAAAAGTGCCAGACCGATCAGCACCTGATTGGGTGGCGCGGACTGCGTATTCAATGCCATTCTGGTAAAATGGAGCACGATCAGGATACGTGTAAAACTTGTCAGACAGATCAAAAGAGTCGGTGCGACTGCAATTGCCGTCAGGATCAGCAATATTCTGAGAGACCCTGCCAGTGTACCGTTCCCATCACTGTACGTAACTGTCATTGTATTTGCTATATTCAGATTTTTCAGATCCTCTGCGGAATCCGATGTGCCCGGCTCTGTAATGTTGGTTCTTGTTTCCGTATCTCCTGCCAGATGTCTGTTCATGGTAGAAGCTTCTGCCTTGATGCTCCCTGCAGAAAAAAACAGAACTACCGCACAAAAAACCATTACAAGCCTTATGTACCATTTATTCATTTTTATCCGCCCGTTTCTTATCGTTTTTACTGTCCGCCGCATACTTCCTTGCTTTCTCCAGGATCTGTTTGAAATCCATCTGCGATGTCTCCTGCTTTGGTTTCAGCGTACCTGGATCCAGCTCCGACAGCATAGTCACTGTATCCTTACAGACTGCAAGAAGAATATATTTCTCTCCCGCCCGCACGATCTGCAGATACTTATTAGGCGCAATCCTGGAAGTCTCCACGATCTCTATATTGGTCGTGTCGATCTGTTGTTTCTGAAAGCGGGCAATATAGCGTGTTGTTCCGTAGGTCAGCAGTAAAACAAACAGGAAGATCAGTATCACCGTAAACAGACGGGCTGCTGATTCTAACATACCTGCCGCAAGGATCATATCAGCCCACTACCTTTTTCACGGCTTCAATTACACGGTCTGCCTGGAACGGCTTTACGATAAAATCTTTGGCACCGGCCTGAATAGATTCAATAACCATTGCCTGCTGTCCCATTGCGGAACACATGATAACTGTTGCACCGGAATCCAGTTCTTTGATCTTTTTCAGTGCCTGGATACCGTCCATCTCAGGCATTGTGATATCCATCAGTACCAGATCCGGTTTTGTCTCGGAATACTTTTCGACAGCCTTTAAACCGTTCTCGGCTTCTCCGACCACATTATAACCGTTTTTGGTTAAGATATCCTTGATCATCATTCTCATAAACGCTGCGTCATCACAAATCAAAATATTCTTTGCCATAATTCTCTCTCCTAAATGAATTTTATTTTATAATCTCTGTCACTCTGATACCAAAGCTTTCTTCAATTACAACTACCTCACCTTTGGCAACAAACTTTCCGTTTACCAGTACATCAATCGGCTCTCCTGCGATCTTATCCAGTTCGATGATCGTACCCGGCGTAAAATCCAGAATCTCCGCAATAGACTTTTTGGTTCTGCCAAGCTCTACAGTAACCTCCAGCGGTACATCCATGATCAGACCGATATTTTCCTGACTTGCCATCTGCTGTGGCATCTGCGTATTGAATGCCTGGAACTGTGCAGGCTGTATATTTGCCTGCTGCATCTGTGGCATCTGCTGCATCTGCATTTGTGGCATTGCCTGCTGCATCTGCGGCATTTCTGCCTTCGGCGGAACATAAGGCTGCGGTTGCGGCGCAGGATCCGGCTGTGGCTGCGGTGCAGGAACCGACTGTGGCTGCGGCGCAGGATCCGGCTGTGCAGGAGCTGCGCTCGTTCCCATCTGCTGTTCCATAAAAATCTTATACAGGGATTTCGCGAAATCGATCGGATACAGCTGCATGATCGTACTGTCTACCAGATCTTCAATCTGCATTCTGAATTCTATTTTCACGAAATCACCGGCCAAAAACGGTGCAATGTCTGCTCCGTTTTTATTTTCAAGTATATTTACAAGACTTGCTTCCGGCGGACTGATATCGATCATCCTGCCAAGCATGGAGGAAAGGGATGTCGCAGAGGAACCCATCATCTGATTCATCGCCTCTGAAATAGCACTCAGATGCAGTTCTCCAAGCTCACCGTCTATATTGCTTCCATCACCGCCCATCATAAGATCGGTGATAACTTTTACGTCTCTTTCCCGCATGATCAGGATATTAGCACCATCCAGACCCTCCGTATATTTAATCTGAATAAAAACGCACGGTTTTTCCTGTTCATCTATAAAATTTTTCCAATTTGCAATGGATACCGTCGGTGTTGTGATATTGACCTTACGGTTCACCAGGGAATAAAGTGTGGTAGCGGATGTTCCCATGCTGATATTGGCGATCTCGCCAATGGCATCCTTTTCAATATCCGTAAGGATCTCTTCCGTCGCTGCCGGCTGCGGATCCGGCTGTGGATCTGAACTGCCTGCGTTCACGCCTGATAACAGTGCATTTATTTCGTCCTGTGACAGCATACCGTCCATTTATTTATTCCTCCTCTCTGACAACTGACGTGATCCGGACAGCATAATTATCCTTGCTTGTACCGGGTAACGCAGTAAATTTTTTAATATTACCAACATAAACTTCCATTTCATCGTCTATCTTGGAATCAAGCCGGATGACATCTCCGACCTGTAATCCGGCAAAATCCATGACGGAAACAACACTCTTTCCCAGCACTGCTTTGACCGGAATATCAGTTCTCTTGATCATCGAACTGATATATTCTGCATAATTCTCTCCGCTTGCATTCTGCATCGTAGAGAACCAGAACTTCGTATTTAATTTATCCATGATATCTTCCAGCGTAATATATGGAAGACATGCGTTCATATACCCTTCCACATCACCGATCTTGATATTCAGTGTCACGATCGCGATCATCTCATTCGGGGCTATGATCTGTGCAAACTGTGCATTTGTCTCGATCCTCTCCATAAACGGATCCAGATCCACTACATTTTTCCATGGTTCCCGCAATAGCTGCATACAGGTGACCATAATCTTGTCAAGTATTGACAATTCAATCTCTGAGAACTCCCTGTTCTTCTCCAGGGGCTTTCCGGCGCCTCCCAGCATACGATCCAGAATTGCAAAGCCGATATTCGTGGAAAGCTCCAGAATGATATCTCCCGCCATTGGTGCGAAATTGATAATGCCCAGTACGACCGGATTGCTCAGTGCATTCGTAAATTCCGAAAAAGTAACCGTTTCGGAACTCGCCACACTGACTTGTACCGTTTTTCGCAGATAAACCGGAAGATTCGTGGAAAGAAGCCGTCCGTAATGTTCAAATATGATTTCCAGCGTACGAAGATGCTCTTTTGAAAACTTTGCCGGTCTTTTAAAGTCGTAGTTCTTTACCGACTTCTCCGGCGCCGATTTCATTTCATCTACATCCAGCTCGCCGGTGCTCAGTGCCTGCAGCAGGCTGTCTATCTCATTTTGAGATAAAACCTCTCCCACCTGACTCACCTCCTGTCATGACATACGTCATTCATTTCACCAGACTACTGGATGATAATATCGCGGAATGTCACTTTATAAATAAACTTTGAATCGTAAAGTCCCTGGATTCTTGCCAGAATATCATCTCTGACAACGTCCGAATCCGCCTGGATCTGTTCCATCGTATAGCTGCCAAATGCTTCTACGATCTCACCTTTGATCAGGCTTTCATTATCTGCGATCTTTGTTCCGTATGTCTCATAATCTTTGTCTTTTGTATTCATGGCAAGAGACACCGAAACGAGTGCATAATGCTCCTTACCGTCTTCACCCTTGCGAAGCGGGATCGTCATGGAATCTTCGATATTATATACAGCCGTATCATCAATGGATACCTCTTTTTCCGCCGTATCATCTCCGCTTGTATTCAGCTCCAGATTCAGAACCGTTGCAATACTGTTTACCACCGATGCGGTCTTTTTGTTTGTCGATGTCACGCTGACCATTGTGATTACTGTCAGCACGATATTAACGATTAGAAGCGCCAGAATCAGAACTGACATTAAATTCTTTTTCATTTTAAAACTCCCTTTTATTCATAATCAGATAATTCTGTATAGATTTTGATCTCCACACGCCGGTTTTTTGCTCTTCCCTCCGGTGTCGCATTATCCGCAACCGGAACATACTCACCACGTCCGGAATGTTTGATCTTTGCCGGATCAAGTGTGGTCGTAGACATAAAATAATCAAATACCGAAAGGGCTCTGAAGCTTGACAATTCATCATTGTTGGCAAATCTGGCGTTATGGATCGGCACATTGTCCGTATGACCTTCAATCTCGATCGTACTGTCCGCATAACGTTCCAATATCTGTCCCACCTTGTCCAGAAGCGGCTTTGCCTCTTCCCGGATCTGATCACTGCCCGAATCAAACAAAAAAGCACCGTTCAGATTCAACGAAACATACTGGGATGTAAAATCCACTGAAATATCGCTGTTATATTCCCCGTGATCTTCCTGCAGGCTTTCTTCTATATTCTCAGCCATCTGCTCTGCCTGCTCCATGGAAGCTGCCTGATATGCTTCAAGCGCATCTGATTGCGTGTCGGTATCTGCTGATTTACCGGTACTGTTTATGTACTTATCAAGCTCATTGAGCTGACTAACGCCGTTACTGATCAGAATGCCGTCTCCGATCGCAGTTGCACCGGCCTCAAAAATACTGAACGTCTGTGAAAAGGATGCAGCCACTGCTTCAAACTTCTGTGCGTCTACAGTAGACATGGAAAACAGAAGCACGAAGAAACAAAGAAGCAGGTTCATCAGATCACTGAACGTCGACATCCATGCGGGGGAACCCTTCGGTGGTTCTTCCTGCCGCTTCTTAGCCATTTACTTCCGCCTCCTCTTCTCCGACTGTCGTTCTGTCCTTCGGTGCCAGGAAGGATTTCAGCTTCTCTTCAATAACACGCGGGTTTTCACCTGCCTGTATGGATAACAGACCTTCCACCATGATCTCCTTTGCCTCGATCTCCGCATCATTATCAGCCTTCAGCTTTGCGGAAACAGGCGTGCAGAGCCAGTTGGCAAGTATGGAACCGTAAAACGTTGTAACAAGAGCAACGGACATATTTGGTCCGACTGATGTTACATCTGACATATTCTTTAACATGTTGATCAGACCGATCAGCGTACCGATCATACCCCAGGCAGGACCCATGGCACCAAGTGCCTCCCAGAACCCAATTCGTTTTTTGTGTCTTGCATCGATACTGCCCAGCTCCGTATCCATGATACCACGGACAAGCTCCGGATCTGTTCCGTCAACAATCAACAGGATTCCCTTCTTCAAAAAAGCATCGTCCAAATCTGCCGCTGCCTCTTCCAAAGAAAGCAATCCTTCTTTTCTTGCTACATTTGATAGCTCTATAATTTTGGAAATGATCTGCGGTGTATCAAGTGCCGGCGTTTTAAAGATCAGAAGAAAGCTCTTTAAACCTGCCAAAAAGTCTGACAACGTATGACTTGCCAGTGTCGCACAGATTGCACCACCGAATGTGATCAATATAGACGAGAAATCATAGAAATTGCCAAGTGCCGCTGCCCCGTCATCACCGCTGCAAATACCGTATATCAGGAAAAAGCCACACATGACCATTCCGATAATGGAAGCTATATCCAATTTTTTCACCTACCTATTATTTTATATGTATACACATACCTATAATCTTACTAATCAATTCTACTAAATTTTTTGTATCTTGTCTATGCCTTTTTGCATTTCTAAACCACCCGAAATACTTAAATCCCATTTCTTTATTACAGGTATCCCCTATATTTATATAGAATAAAGGATATTCCACAACACATTCCGCACCGGATGCGGTCTCCCGCAATATATTATTTTCTTTTACAAAAGCCCCTGTATACAAGATACAGAGGCTTTTCCTTTATTTCATCAAATTTATCTCTTCAGATTGACAAGTTCTTCCAACAATGTGTCAGAAACTGTAATAATTCTGGAGTTTGCCTGGAAACCTCTCTGCGTTGTGATCATTTCTGTAAATTCAGAAGAAAGATCTACGTTACTCATTTCCAGAACGCCTGTCGTCATATAACCACCGTCACTTGTAACATCCATACCGATGCCATCAAACTGTCCGGAGTTTAAGGTTGCGGAATACAGGTTATCACCTTCCTTCTGCAGACCGGATGGGTTTGCGAAGCTGGCAACTGCGATCTGACCAAGCAGCTTTGTCATACCATTATCGTATGCTGCGTAGATCATACCGTCTGGCTGGATGGAAATGCCCGTCATTTCACCAAGCTTCCTACCGGTTCCTTTTCCATACACATCACCGTAATCACCGCTGATCGTACTCGTTCCGTTGTTATTGTAGTTAGATGATGGTGAAAAGTCAATCGTAATATTCTCAAACGCACTGCCCGGCTGGTCTCCAAAATCAAGCACCAGATTCAGGTTATTGGTCAGTCCGTTGACACTCTGGATCTCACCTGTCGCCGTATTATACTGGATAACACCGCCTGTGATCTGCTTTCCGTCTGTTGCAATGCTGCCATCCGCTGCATTGATCACCTGTGCAAAGGTTCCACCGTCCAGATGGGCTCCCAGTGTCGTAACAGTACCATCAGCTCCCGCCACATACAGCTTTGCCATTTCATCGTAGGAGGTAAAGCCGTAAGACTCAGCCAGTATCTTCTTCTGGGCATCTGTCAGATTTCCGCTCAGATCCATTGTCTGGTTCTGACCTGCCTCATCCAGATACGTCAGTGTAGTGCCATTGATACTGCAGCCGTTTGCCAGAGAAAGCTTCTTGCTCTCTGCCACATTTCTGACAGAACCGAGTTTAATATTTGTTTTATCGATCGCATTTCCCTTGGAATCAAGAATATCTGTCAATTCTACCGTATACTGTCCTTCTGCTGCTGTCGCCTTCATGGAAAGCTTTGCCGTATAGGAGTAACCTCGGTTATCAAAGAAGCTGATGCTGATAATCTTACCTGCTTCCGAGCTGACGGAAGTATCATTCTTATCCACAATACCGGAAACGTGTGCCTGTGTGGTAGCCTCCGGTGGATATTTCATATTATCGGAGCTCATGATACGAAGCGGGCTCACCGTATCTCTGACGATCTTTCCGTTATCCACACCCCAGCCCTGTACGGTATAACCGTTAGAGCTCATAGCCAGATTGCCCTGACCGTCTACATAGAAAGATCCGTCCCTTGTAAAGAAATTGGATGATCCGTCGCTGACGATAAAGAAAGAATTACCGGTCAGTTTGATATCAAACGGATTTCCCGTAGACTGAGAAGAGCCCGATGTTTCCACAGATGCAGTGATCGCACCTGATTTTACGCCAAGACCGATCTGACGGGCATTGGTACCTGCCTTGCCGGTCTGTGTATTGGCACCCGAAGCTGCCTGTGTTGTCTGATACATCAGTTCTGAAAATGTAATGGACTGTGATTTGAATGCAGTTGTGTTTACATTTGCGATGTTATTACCAATAACATCCATTTTTGTCTGGTGCGTCTTCAGACCCGATACACCAGAGTAAAGTGCTCTCATCATAGTAAATGACCTCCTTGTGGTACGTTTTCGTTCCCTCTGTCATTCAGGAACTGATAGCCTCCTGTAAGGTCCGGCTAGTTGATTACGGTACCATCAATATTTGTAAAAATGTTTTCCTGTGTCTGATCCTGGCTTGTCGCCGTGATCACTGTTCTGGATCCGGTGCTGACGATAAATGCCAGATTATCGATCAGCACAAGCGGTTCCTTGATTCCTTTTCCGCTTGCCTTATCCATCCCCTCGCTCAAACGCTTCAGCTGACCTTCCGAAAGACTGATATTTCTTTCCGACAGCCTGTTTGCCGCATGCTTGGAAAATCTGACAGTCTGTGTATCAAGCTGTTTCTGCTTTTCTTCCAGTAATGCTCCAAATCTGCCTGCTTCGCTTTTTTCCTGTGTTTTTGAAACCGGGGCTTTCTGTGTTTCCTGCAAAGCGGATATGTATGGGTTTATCTGTATACTCATATTCCGCCTCCGTTTCTATACATCCTGTGCTGTATCATTGCCGCCGTCTGTTTTGCCGCCGTCTGCTTTATCACCGTCTGCATTCTCCATGTCATCTGCTTTATTGCCGGAAAGCTCAGCCAGCTTCTTGCGATATTCTTCCAGTAAACTGACAACTGACTTGGATAAGAATGTCTTCTGATAATCATTCATATCATCATATTGTTTCAGAACCTTTTCAATTGTTTCTTTATCAGATGCTGTTACCTGTTCAATCTTCGGAAGCTTTGCCATATCCGATACAAGCTTCTGTGCCAGTCCGAAAGCTGTCAGGTAGTCCTGATCACATACATAAGTCACATCATCCAGAGAGTACAGTTCCTCATCAACGGAAACCATTGCTTTTCCGTTCTCATATTTTACATAATCCACTTTACCCATCTTCGTCGTTTCTTTGCCGTTATCATCCGTGGAAGTGATCTGTACGGTCTGTCCGACAAGGCTTGAGGCTCTGCTCAGATCCATGCTCTTACTCATATTCTGGATCTGTTCCACTTCCGAGAACGTCGCATACTGTGCTATGTATTCCGTATTGGAAGTCGGCTCAAGCGGATCCTGAAATTTCATCTGCGCTACTAAAAGCTGCAGGAAATCATCTTTGCCGAGTGTTGAGGATTTTTCCTTTGTACTTGTTGTCGATTTTGCATTTGTGATCTTGCCATCTTCTACAATTGCTGCTACGCCCATGCTTCTCTCCTTTCTTTTATGCTTGGAAGTTCAGTTTGTTACCGCCCATCCGCATCATTTCAATCTGCAGTTTTTCTGCCTGTGTCATTTTCTCTTCATAGGCTTCCTCTTCCGGAAGTTCATCCAGATTTAAAAGTCTTCTGCCTGACTTTTTCTGTGCTTCTGCACTTTCCTGCTGCCCGCCGTTCTGATCCAGATTCTGTTCCAGCTGATGGCTGTGCTCCGTAATTTCGATCGCATCTACCTTCATGCCCTGTGCTTCCAGCGATTCCTTCAATGCTGCCACCTGGCTCTCCAGAGCTGCCCTGACTGCCTCATCCTGTGCATACAGCTGTGCGCTGATCACACCACCCTTTGAGGATACGTGCAGGTTCACACTGCCAAGACTTGCCGGATTTAGCGCGATCTCCATTGAAGTGAGCTTTTCGCCCGAATGTATCTTCACATAATCCGCAATCTGATCTATGATCTTTTGTGTCCTTTGCAGGCCAAACCGCTCTGTCGTCTGTTCTGCCGCTATTGCACTGCCCTGCGTCTGCTGCAGATTTTCTGCGGGCTTTTGCATATCCTGCATCTGCTGCTGCATATTACCGTTTTCGTCTCTCTTTGTCTCACGCGGCTGCTCTGCCTCGATATCTGTGGTCGTTGCCGTCTGTACTTCCTGATCGCCTGTGCTTTCCTGCTGCATATCGGTAACAGGTGCTGCAGATTCCTGTTCCACTACAATAACCGGCTCTTCCGGTTCCTTTACGCTGTCTTGCAGAAGTGTTGTCAGCTGCTCTTTATCCATCCCCAAAGTATCTGCCAGCTCTTCAATCGTCTGCTCTACCGCATTTGCCAGATCACTTACCTGTGTATAAAGCGATTCATCCGTCAGAACCGCCATCTGATCCGTACCTGTCAGCTCTGACAATAGTGCTGCCATATTCTGCGAAAGATCTTCCGCGGAAATACCAAGTGCATCCATCGCCTGCAGAACTTCTTCCGGCGAAACACCGAGCTGCTCCGTGATCTGCTGCAGAATCTGCTGCATCACATCCGAAAGCAATACCGCATCCGGTTCTCCGTTTTCTTCTTCCTGCTCCGGTTCTTCTGCAGCGGTATCTTCTGTCTGCTGCACTTGTTCCTTTTCTGCAGATTTTTGCGCATCCTGCGCCTTCGGCTCTTTGACTTCATCTGTCTGCTGATTGTCAGCCGGCTGCGTATCCGTCTGCTGCTGATCTGTCTGCTTCGGCTGTTCTTTTACCGGCTGCGCAGTCTGCTGTACACCGTCTGCCGGGCTTTGCACTGTCGGGGCTGTCTGTCTGAGCATATCCGAAAAACTCTGTTCCGCATTCTGCTGCGCCTTTGGAGCACTCATCTGATACCCTGTCGCCCCTGCAAGATTGCTAATTGCATTACTTGTCATATGGTTCCTCCTTTCCTTCCGATTTTTGAGTTCCGTATTTGTACAGAACTCTATTATTTATATCGGTCGTCCGGGCACAAATATTAGCTTTCCGGATCCATAATTTTTGTAACTCGCGCCGCTACTGCCGCGTCCATCACACCAAGTATCTTTCCTCTGTCGTCTGCTGACATCACACCCAGAATCCGGGCAACCAGCTGAAGATTATCCGTCATGGATTCAAAGATCGCTGCTGCCTCTTTTGGCTTCATTGCGGAATATGCAGCTGCATAATCCTGTATTTCCGTCGTTTCCTGCTGTTTGGCGACAACCTCTTTATATAGCGCCTCTGCTGTCGTCGGATCCATAGACTCATAATACTTGGCATATTCGTCTGCGCCCGGTCCTTTTTCCGCATAAACAACTTCCTGATAAAATTCATTTTTGATCTTCTGAAATTCCAGCTGGTTATTTTCGAACGTTTTCAGCCTTTCGATCTCTGCCTGCATCTGCGCGATCGTCGTCTCATCCGTCTGCGATTCCGCAGTCGCTGCGGAAAGCTGAAGTTCCAGTGTCTTGATCTGGTCGACCGCCTCCTGCAAAGAGCTGTACCCTTCATATCCACTCTCATCGGCCGCAGATTCCGATGCCGGCAGGATCTTATTGACGACCGGTACATTTCTCAGGATCGGTGTCATGACATTGCTGCCAAAGCCTCCCACATCCAGTTTGATCAGAAGTCCGAGGATCAGAAGCCAGATCGCCACGATCACGATCGTGATCAATATGACGGATGCAGGATTTCCTTCCGAATCATCATCAAGCTGTGCTTCCTCCAGTGCAATTTCTTTTGCACGCGCCCGGGCTTCTTTCCGCTGCTTCTTCTGTTCCTGCTTTAGTTTATTTTTTTCATCCTTCAGCCGTTTTTTATCAGCTTTCAGATCTGTTGTCTGTTTCTCCGTATCTTCCATTTTGTCACCTGCTCTCTTCCTTCTTTGCCTTCTGTCCGTATGTATAGCTGGTCAGCTGGTCGATCTGCTTTCCTTCTTCCGCCTTTTCCTCCTGCTGAAAGACTTCAAACGCCTTATCCCGCAAAACCTCCTGCGTTTTTCTCTCCTGCATCAGATCCGTCATTGCCTTTCGCTTTTCTTCCACCTTCTGCTCTGCCCGATGAATGGCAAGTGCCTGTCTTTTCATTTTTTCTTTCATCAGAGAAACAGAAAGGCTGTTATCCGCAATATCCCGGATACTGAGACTTTCCTTCTGCCTGAGCTTTCTGCCTTCCTCCTGCAGCGCCGCATTTTCCTGCAGCATCACAGAAAGCCGCTCCTGCTCTTCTAAAAGCTCCATATTGGCAGCCGCGAATTCATTTTTTGCCTGCATCTCCAGCTTTTCTTTGATATTTAATATATTCTGCATCCGATACCGGAATTTTGCCATCGCTTATTCCCCTGCCTGTCAGGCTTCAAATATCTGTTCCAGCATATTGACTTCTTCTTCAAATTCAAACTTTTCATCCGTCTGCTGCATGACATAATCATTTACCGCGCCGATCTTCTCGATCGCATAATCGATATCGGGATTGCTGCCCTTTTTATAGGCTCCGATATTGATCAGATCTTCCGCTTCATGATAAGTTGCCATAACATTTTTCAGCTTACCTGCTGCCTGTTTATGCTCCTTCGCCGCGATCTGGCTCATGCAACGGGAAATACTCTGCAAAATATCGATCGCAGGATAATGGTTCTTATGTGCCAGCTTTCGATCCAGCATAATATGCCCGTCCAGAATACTTCTAGCCGTATCCGTAATCGGTTCGTTAAAATCATCACCGTCCACCAGGACAGTATACAGTCCGGTGATCGAACCTTTATCAGAACGTCCCGCGCGCTCTAAAAGCTTCGGCATTTCCGAGTACACGCTCGGCGGATAACCTCTTGTTACCGGCGGCTCTCCGCTTGCCAGTCCGATCTCACGCTGTGCCATGCTGAAACGTGTCAGGGAATCCATCATCAGAAGGACATCCTTTCCCTGATCGCGGAAATACTCTGCGATCGCCGTAGCCGTCTTGGCAGCTTTATTACGTTCCAGCGCCGGTTTATCGGAAGTCGCCACAACAACGACCGAACGCCGCATTCCCTCTTCTCCGAGGTCTCTCTCTATAAATTCCCGCACTTCCCTGCCTCGTTCTCCGATCAGTGCGATCACATTGATGTCCGCCTTTGTATTGCGGGCAAACATACCCATTAAGGTAGATTTACCGACACCGGAGCCGGCAAAAATGCCGATACGCTGTCCTTTTCCGACTGTAATCAGTCCGTCTACCGCCTTTACACCAAGCGGAAGCACGGTATCGATGATCTCTCTTGCCATCGGATCAGGCGGCGGTGCTTCTACCGGATACTCCATTCCCTGTGGGAAACTGCCATCCGGAAGTCTGCCAAGGCCATCCAGTGTTTTCCCCAGTAAAGAAGGTCCTACATGCACCGTCAGCGGGCAGCCTTCGTTTTCCACGATACAGCCGCCGCCGATACCGTCCGTCACCTCATAAGGCATGAGCAGCGTCAGTCCGTCTTTAAAGCCGACAACCTCTGCAGAAATATAATCTCCGCAACGTCCGCTCTTATAAATGCGGCAAAGATCGCCCAATCTGGCATCCGGTCCTACCGATTCTATCGTCAGACCAACCACACCTGCGATCTTTCCCAGTCTTTTAAAATAAAGTTCTTCCTTTAATTCATCATATTTTTCAATATTCACACATGTATCTGACACACTCATTGCTCCTTTGCTCCCGAATAGGACAACAAAAGCAGCTTCCGTTTCAGTTCTGAAAGCTGCACGGAAAGACTGCAGTCATATATGCCATCCGGTGTTTCGATCAGACACTCATTCTTCCCGAGCGTCCGGTCCTCCACAAATTCAAGCATGGATGGCTTAACGCCTCCATCCTCGGCGATCTGTGTCTTCTGCATACTGACAAACTGATAGTCCTGCTCGGATACATGGATCAGATAAGTATCTGTATTCTCCAGTGCATGCAGCGTGTTGCTGATCAGATGGAATATCACATTTCTATATTCTGACAGATCTACCGCAAAAATATGGTCGTAAATATCGGTCAGCTTGTCGACCAGATATGGCTCCACATTGTCCAGCTTTTCCTGATACTCCCGCTCCATGGCTGCTTCCTTTTCAGAAAGCTCTGCCATTTTTGCCTCTGTTTCCTGCACTGCCTTCTGATTTCCCTCGCTATACCCTTGTGTATAGCCCTGTTGCTGTGCCTGTTCCAGTGCACGTCCCGCATCTGCCTGGCTCTGTGCCTGTGCATCTGCGATGATCTGCTGTGCCTGTGCATTTGCCTCTGCTATGATCTGCTCTGCGCGGCTGTTTGCCTGCTCGATCAGCTTCGTTGCATTTTCATTCAGCGAGCTTTCTATCAGCTGCGCATCAGACTGTCCGTCCGGCTCTGCTGCAGCCGTCTCATCATTTTCCGCTTCATCCATGTATGCCTCTTCTTCCTCCATAATCTCATTCGGATAAGAAGGCATTTTCCGAAGGGATTCCAGCTTTTGGGAAATTCTGTCATTGGAATTGATCACACGGACAGCATCCTCATCCAGCTTCACAAATCCCGCTTTAAACAAACTCTGACTAGACAATGATCTCGTCACCTCCACCTCTGGAAATAACGATCTCAGCAGAATCCTCCAGCTTTCTGATAATATTGACGATCTTCTGCTGTGCTTCCTCTACATCCTTCATTCTGACAGGTCCCATGAAATCCATATCCTCTTTGATCATGGAAGCCAGACGTTTGGACAGGTTGTTGAAGATTGCATTCTGTACCTGTTCGTTTGCACCCTTTAAGGCAATCGCCAGATCAGAATTATCCACATCACGCAGCACTCTCTGGATCGCACGGTCATCAAGCAGCAGGATATCCTCGAAGACAAACATCTTCTTGCGGATCTCGTCTGCCAGCTCCGGCTCTTCGATCTCCATAGATTCCATGATATGCTTCTCTGTTCCTCTGTCTACCGTATTTAAGATCTCGACAACTGCATCGACGCCGCCGATCACGTTGTATTCCTGGTTGACAAGCGATGCCAGCTTTGTTTCCAGCACGCGCTCTACCTCTTTGATGACATCCGGGCTTGTTCTGTCCATTGTCGCGATACGCATTGCCACATCTGCCTGTCTGTCCGGTGGCAGTGCGGAAATGATCTGTGCAGCCTGTCCCGCCGGCAGATAAGAAAGAATAAGTGCGATCGTCTGCGGATGCTCATCCTGAATGAAGTTCAGAAGCTGGGAAGCATCTGCCTTTCTGACAAACTCAAACGGTTTTACCTGCAGAGATGCGGTCAGCCGGCCGATGACTTCCATCGCCTTATCCGTACCGAGCGCATTTTCCAGAAGTTCTTTGGCGTATCCGATACCGCCTTCCGCGATATACTGCTGCGCCAGACAGATCTCGTAAAACTCCTTGATCACTTCATCTTTTGTCTGTGTTGTAATGCTTTTTGTATTGGCAATTTCCAGCGTCAGTTCTTCGATTTCATCTTCCTTCAGATGCTTGAAGATCTGAGAGGACTTCTCAGGGCCGAGTGCGATCAGAAGGATTGCCGCCTTCTGTACGCCGCTGATCTCCGAATCTCCATTTTTACCCATGGGCTACCCCCAGTCTTCCGTCAGCCAGTTGCGCAGTAAATTTGCAACTGCTTCGGGATTTTCATCAACAAATTTTTCAATGAGCTTACGTTCCTCCGATTTGGATTCCAGCTCAATATCTTCCAGATCTTCCTGCGGTGTAGACTGCAGCAGTGATTCCACTGCAAGCTCTTCCTCCTGCTGATCCGCTTTCTGCGCACGCATGCTTCTGATCACAACAAATGCCAGCACAGCCAGGATTGCAATGATCAGGATCACCTGAACAATATCCGTTGCTTTTATCGAAGGACCTTCTTTATCGATAAATACCGGTACATCATACGCCACGATCGCAATATTTGCTGTCGGGATACCGGTTGCATTACTTACAATGCTGTATACATCATCATCCACCGTCAGCTTTGTCTGCTCACCGTTTGCCGCCTTGTACTCATCCCATGTCATATTCGTCAGAAGCCCCTGACTTTGAATATCCTCTTCTTTGTAGATATGCAGCTTTTTCGCCGTTACAGATACAGAAGAACTGTCATACTGGATCAATCCCGCCGGAATATTCTGCTCTGTGATCTTTTCATCCGGCAGATACTTTCTGGATTCCTCCGTTACTGTCTCGGAGCTGTTGCTGCCATCCTCGATCACATAAGTACCATCCTGATCATTTGAAGTCGTACCGGGTGTGCCTGCCACGCCATTGGCCGCTTCTGAATTGTAGGTGTCCTCTGAGGCAAGCATGCCCTGCGTCTGCCCGTCCGGGGCGGAGTAATTGTGCTCTGTCGTTTTATACGTTGAAAAATCCAGCGCCAGATTGCTGGCAACCTCGATATTGTCATACAGGTTCGTACCAATCAGCACACTCTTTACTTCCTGCTTGACGATATTTTCCGCATCCTGTTTTACCGCAAACTGCGTACTCGCATTGCCTGTGCCCTGTGCCTGCGTCTCACCGGAATACAGGAGATTACCGAGGGAATCGATGATCGTTACATTATCCGTGCTGCTGTTACCGAGAGAAGTTGCGATCATATGCGCGATCGCAGATGCTTTATCACTGCCCAGTTCCCCATTTAATTCCAGCACAACGGAAGCAGAAGAATCTGTATTCTGCTGAATCAGCGTACCGTCATTTTCAGGAATACTGAATGTCACATGTGCCTTATCAATAACATCGATCGTCTGCAGATCCTGCTCCATCATTTTCTGCTTGTATACAATGTAGCGTTTCTGCTTATCCGACTCTGTCGTGGAAAGTCCGCCGGAGGTCACATCATCAATCTGCGGAACCGCAGTCGAAATATCATTGGCACCAAGCACCATACGCGCCTGGGAAGCCTGTCCGGACAGGACATAAATAGAAAGCGCATCATCCGATGTCTTATATGTAATACTATTATCCGCTAAAAGTGCTGTCGCATCGGATGCATCCTTTGTTGTTTCACAATTTGCAACCAGTGTATATTGTGGTCTTGTCAGAACATATGCCACAATAGAAACCGTCAGGATCACACCTGCCAGCGCACAGACAAGAATTGTTTTCTGCTTCGGGCTGAATTTGTTCCACCAGTCCAGAAGCTTCTTTGGAATCTGTTTTAATTTATCTGCCATTTTCGTCTCCTACTTTTCCATATTAAATCTGAATATTCATGATGGTCCGGTAGGACTCCAGAAATTTATCCCTGATCGCTACCGTATAAGAGATCGCAGCAGATGCTTTTTGCAATGCAATCGTAAGATCATGCGTATTTTCCGTCTCTCCCATTGCAAGCTTTACCTTTTCATCCTCTGCATCTGATATATATGCATTTGCCTGTGTGATGTTATCCATGGCAGCAGACAAAAAGCCGCCAAACGCATCACTGCTTTTGTCATTTACCTTTCCTGGCTCTTCTGTCTGCAGAGCATTTTTGATCACACCGCTGCTGACATTATACAACGAGGTAATATCCATTGTTATTCTCTCCCTTTACAAATCTTACTGTGCCATCTCCAGACCTTTGACAGCCATGCTCTTACTGGCGGAAAATGCCGTCGCATTCGCCTCGTAGGAACGGCTGGCATCGATCAGGTCTGTCATTTCCGTAATAACATTGACGTTCGGATATGTCACATATCCGTTTTCATCCGCATCCGGATGGGACGGATCATATACCATTTTCATTTCCGTTTCTGTATCTTCATAAGTCTTTCCGACACGTACACCGCCGCCGATATAATCCCCTTTTGCCTTTGCCAGCGCAGATGCAAATGTCCCGTTTTTGCCTTTTTCTTCAAATGTCACAAGCTTGCGGCGGTAAGGGGTTCCGTCTTCTGTTCTTGTGGTATCGATATTGGCTATATTTTCCGAGATCACATCCATCCGGTACCGCTCAGCTGTCAGACCGGATGCATTGATGCTGAAAGAATCAAATATACTCATAACTTCCTCCTACCCTACTGTGTCACTGCCTTGATCATGGAAAACTCATGATTGATGCTGTCAACCAGCGCATTGTACTTCAGCTGGTTTCTGGCCAGTGCAGCATTTTCTGTATCGATATCTACATTATTGCCATCCAGACGGTAAGAGAAGCCGGAGCTGTCCGTATAGCTGCGGATCCTAAGATCTGCCTTGCTTAAATTTGCCACCTTTTCGTCTGTTGATCTGTAACGTGAGTTACTGATCGCCTCCTGCAGGCTGTCCTCAAACGCCACGTCCTGCCTTTTATAGCCGGGTGTATTCACATTTGCAATATTGTTGGAGATTGCCTCCTGTCTCATCCAGGAAGCATCTGCCGCCTTATCCAGCACATTTACATAATCATAAATATTGGAGTTGATCACTTTAACACCTCATTTCATCTAATAAGCCTACTTTATTCCATTATAAATTAAAACGCAAAAAACACAAGGATTTCTTGGAAAAAAAACAGGCCCGGAAACAGATCCTGCATCACAAAATCCCTTTCCAAGCCCGAAAATTCCCTTTCTCCGTCTATTCTGTTACATATTTTTTTTCACACGATCCAGCTCTTCATATACCAGATCATTGACAACCTTGATATACGTACCCTTCATTCCCGAAGATCTGGATTCGATCACACCCGCACTCTCAAACTTCCGCAGGGCATTGACGATAACCGATCTTGTAATGCCAATCCTGTCTGCGATCTTGCTCGCCACCAGAATGCCTTCCATGCCACCTAGCTCATCAAATATATGGATGATCGCTTCCAGCTCCGACTGGGAAAGCGTACTGAGCGCGGATTTCACAACGGCTCTTTTTCTGACTTCTTCTGCACTTTCTTCATTGACTGAACGTAGCATTTCCAGTCCGACTACAGTTGTTCCGTACTCACAGAGGATAATATCATCGATTTCATATTCCTGCTGCTTCTTATAAATAAAAAGCGTACCCAGTCTCTCTCCCGCAATATCGATCGGGGACAGAAGTGCTTTATACTGGTGCGCCTTTTCTCCCTCATAACCGAGCGTTTCCAGATTGACATTTTCCTTTGTCGATAACACGCTTAAAAACCGCTCATTCAGAAGACTGTCCACAAAGACGCCGACCTTGCTTTCAAACAGCTCATCCAGCGTCTCGATCCCATCTGTCCTGCCAACACCGAGGATCTTGCCCTTTTTGCTGATCACCAGTACATTCGACTGCAGGATCTCTTTTAACACATTGCAGATATCATTAAATACGACCTTACTGGAATTGTTGTTGTGAAGTAACTTCCCGATCTTTCTGGTTTTATCCAATAATTGTACACTGCTCATTTTCATTCCCTCTTGCTCTTATCATTCGCACCCGGATCAATCTGTCATATAGCGCTTTTGCATATAATATTCAGAATTTATATGTATAATAACACAAATTGTCCGATTTTACAATAAAATCGGACAATTACCTCTCAGAATCTTATGCTTCTTTTGTTTCTTTCTTTTCTTTATAACCGCAGCCCTCTGCAGAACAAACAAGCTGATTTCCCTTTTCTACAAGTACATTTCCGCATTTCGGGCAAAGCTTATTGCTCGGGCGCTGCCATACCATGAAATCACAGGCCGGATTATCCTCACAGCCATAATAACGTCTGCCTTTCTTCGTCTTACGGATCACAACTTCTTTCCCGCATTTCGGGCATTTCACGCCGATCTTCTCCAGATACGGCTTTGTGTTGCGACATTCCGGGAAGCCCGGACACGCCAGGAATTTTCCGTGCGGTCCATATTTAATGACCATCTGTCTGCCACACTGGTCACAGACAACATCCGAAACCTCATCCTCGATCTTGACAGACTCAAGCTCTTTTTCTGCCTTTTCCACGGCCTCATGCAGATCCGGATAGAAATTGGAAACAACCACCTTCCAGTTGACGCCGCCCTCTTCCACGGAATCAAGCAATGATTCCATATTCGCCGTAAAGCTGACATCTACAATACTCGGGAAGGCTGTCTTCATAATATTGTTGACCGCTTCTCCAAGCTCTGTTACATACAGATTCTTTGCTTCCTTTACAATATATCTTCTGGCAAGGATCGTTGTGATCGTCGGTGCATACGTACTCGGACGTCCGATGCCCTGCTCCTCCAGTGTCCTGACCAGACTTGCTTCCGTATAATGTGCAGGCGGCTGTGTAAAATGCTGTTTACTGTCAAAGCTCTCCCAGGAAAGCTTTGTGTGTTCATCCAGACTGCCCAGCATCTTATTCCCTTCTGCCTTTTCATCCTCTTCCTGTGTATAAACACTCATAAAACCGTCAAATTTCACCTTGGAAGCTGCTACCGTGAAACGATATCCGTTTGCATCGATCTTTACAGAGGTTGTCTCATAAACTGCAGATGCCATTCTGCTCGCGGTAAAACGCTTCCAGATCAGCTGATACAGTCTGAACTGTTCACGCGACAGAGAATCCTTGATCTCAGACGGAACTCGCTCGATATCCGTCGGGCGGATCGCTTCATGCGCATCCTGAATCTTTTTGCCTTCCTTCTCCTTGGTATGCACATCAGCCGCATATTCGCCGCCATAGTTTTCCGTAATAAACTTATGGCTCATTGCCTCAGCTTCTTCCGATACGCGGGTAGAATCCGTACGCAGATAGGTGATCAGACCCACCGTACCACTGCCCTTGATCTCCACGCCTTCATATAACTGCTGCGCAATACGCATGGTTTTCTGTGTTGAAAAATTCAGCACCTTGCTGGCTTCCTGCTGCAAAGTAGATGTCGTAAAAGGAAGCGGTGCTTTCTTCACACGTTCCCCCTTCTTCACATCTGTCACCTGATAGGCTGCGCCTTTCAGGTCTTTCTCTATCTTCTCCATTTCTTCCTTAGAAGAAATCGTCATCTTTTCCTTTGTTGTCCCGTAAAAATGCGCGGTAAGCGGCTTTTTCTCTCCCGGAACGGAAAGCAGCGCATCCATTGTCCAGTATTCTTCCGGAATAAATGCATTGATCTCATCTTCCCTGTCGCAGATGATACGCAGTGCCACAGACTGTACACGGCCTGCGGAAAGTCCTCTCTTTACCTTCGCCCACAGAAGCGGTGAGATCTGATACCCTACCATACGGTCCAGTACACGACGTGCCTGCTGTGCATCCACAAGTCCCATATCGATCTCACGCGGATGCTTCAGCGATTCCTTGACTGCATTCTTTGTGATCTCATTGAAGGTAATACGATAAACCTTCTTATTTTCCAGCTTCAGTGCAATATATAAATGCCATGAAATTGCCTCTCCCTCGCGGTCAGGGTCAGTTGCGAGATAAATCTTATCTGCTTTCTTCACTTCCTTACGAAGCGCTGCTAATATATCCCCTTTACCACGGATCGTAATATATTTCGGTTCAAAATCATGCTCGATATCAATTCCCATCTGACTCTTAGGCAGGTCTCTGACATGTCCATTACTCGCCATGACCTCATAATTGCTGCCCAAAAACTTTTTAATTGTCTTCACCTTTGCCGGTGATTCCACAATAACCAAATACTTTGCCATACTACTTCCCCTAATATCCTGTAATAATCGTTTCAAACTATACACTAAAAAAAAGGATGTGTAAAGTTTTTTTTCCGTTTGCCGCATATTCGGTATCTTTTTTGACAAATCTGGGTCGCCGCCACCCTTAAAAAGGGTGGCTCGGGACGCTGGGTGTAACCCCTTGGTACCCGACAGCGTCTCAAGGCGCCCTAGACTTT
>OJNY01000266.1_pt1 | contig 41260 bp, 29 predicted proteins | sample 1597931 | NCBI WGS metagenome assembly OJNY01 (sample SAMN01915209, study PRJEB22387) | human gut metagenome | isolation source: stool | host: Homo sapiens | place: USA
GAAGTACCGCTGGGTGCGGGAGCACGAGCCGGAAAACTTTAAGAAAGTCTATAAGTGGCTGGATGTGAAAGAGTATCTCATCTGCCGCCTGACCGGTGAATTCGTGATGACCCAGGATTCTGCATTCGGCACCCTGCTGTATGACACCCGCAAGGGCCACGAGGGCTGGTGCAAGCCCATTTGCGATATGGTAGGCGTGGATATGAAGCACCTGCCGGAGATCAAAAAGTGCACCGATAAAGTGGGCGAAGTCACTGCCAAGGCTGCCGAAGAGCTGGGTCTGGCTCAGGGCACCGCTGTGTACGGCGGCGGCGGCGACGCCTCTTTGATCGGCGTAGGCGCCGGAGCGGTAGAGATTGGCGACGCGCACATTTACAGCGGAACCTCCGGCTGGGTGGGCACCGTTGTGCCGGAGCAGATGGTTGATACCGGTGCGATGATGGCTGCCATTGTAGGCGCCAATCCGGAGACCTTTAACTACTTTGGTGAGCTGGAGACCTCCAACAAGTGCGTAGGCTGGGTCAAGGATCATTTGGCGCTGGACGAGATCGGCGTGTTCTTAAAGCGCTACGGCAACGCCACCGACAGCCTGGAGCAGGTAGAATTCAATATGTATGATTACCTGGAAGAAGTGATTGACACCATTCCCGCCGGTTCCAACGGCGTGATCTTTACCCCCTGGCTCCACGGCAACCGCTGTCCCTTTGAAGATCCCAATGCTGCCGGTATGTTCTTTAACATTCGGCTGAATGTAGGCAAAACAGAGCTGATCCGCGCCGTTGTGGAGGGCATCTGCTTCCACATGCGCTGGATGCTGGAGCGCCAGGAGTTAAAGACCGCCAAGTATCAGAAGTCCAAGACCGTGCGCTTCTGCGGCGGCGGCGCTTTGGGCGAAACCACCTGCCAGATTTTGGCCGATATTCTCCAGCGTGATGTGGTGGTGGTAGAGTCCCCGCAAAACATCGGCGCCGTGGGTGCAGCCGCTTGTATCGCCGTAGGTATGGGTGCCATCCCCTCCATCTTTGATGTAAAGAAGCTGATCCCGGTAAAGACCACTTATAAGCCCAACCCGGCCAACAAGGCAGTCTATGACCGCAACTTCAAAGTGTTTAAGAACCTGTACAAGGCCAACAAAGAGAACTTTGCCATTCTCAACGGCTAAGCCCTTACATAAAGGAACAACCCCTGCACCCGGTGTGCAGGGGTTGTTTTTTTATCGCAAAGCAAAAGCGCCGCGGAAGAACCGCAGCGCTTTGTTTTTTATTTGGCTTTACTCACCCTTGGGTGCGTAGAAGTCTACCAGTGCAGCCAGCTTGTTGTACTTCTCAATAGAGTTCTCCGCCGCAATGCTAAACAGCTGCTCCGCCTTGCCGGGGAAGGAACGCTTCAGCGCAGAGTAGCGGGTCTCGCCCTCAATGAACTGTACATAATCGGCGCTGGGTGCCTTGCTGTCCAGGGTAAAGGGATTTTTCCCTGCCTTGGCCAGATCCGGGTTAAAGCGGAACAGGTTCCAGTACCCGGCGGCAACCGCCTTCTTCTGCTCTGCCTGGTTAAAGGGCATCTTAATGCCGTGGTTAATACAGGGGGCATAGCAGATAATGATGGACGGGCCGTCATAAGCCGCAGCCTCCTGGAACGCCTTTAAGCACTGATTGGCATTGGCGCCCATAGCCACCTGAGCCACATACACATAGCCGTAGCTCATCGCAATCTGCGCCAGGTCTTTCTTCTTGACCACCTTACCGGAGGCAGCAAACTTGGCCACAGCGCCGGTCTGGGTGGCCTTAGAGGCCTGACCGCCGGTGTTGGAGTACACCTCCGTATCAAACACAACAATGTTCACATTCTCATTGGATGCGATCACATGATCCAGGCCGCCAAAGCCAATGTCGTAGGCCCAGCCGTCGCCGCCAAAGATAAACTGGTACTTCTTGGCCGCATAATCTGCGTCTTTCAGGAAATCGGCAGCCGCCGCCTTGGCGTCACCCTCCAGCGCTGCCGTCTGCAATGCAGCGATCAGTGCCTGGGCAGGCTCCGTATTGGTAGCAGCGTCCTCATAGGTGTCCAGCCAAGCCTGGGCTTTGTCCGCCACCGGGGTATCCAGCAACTGCTGGGCGTCCATAGCCAGCCGCTCGCGGATCTGCTTTTGTGCCAATAGCATACCGTAGCCGAACTCAGCGTTGTCCTCAAACAGAGAGTTGGACCAAGCGGGGCCGTGGCCGTTCTTGTCTACCGTGTAAGGCGTAGAGGGTGCGGAACCGCCCCAAATGGAGGAGCAACCGGTGGCGTTGGCAATGTACATACGGTCGCCGTACAGCTGGGTGGCCAGCTTGGCATACGGAGTCTCGCCGCAGCCTGCGCAAGCGCCGGAGAACTCCAAATACGGCTTTCTGTACTGCACGCCGATGGTATTGTTGGTAAGCAGCTCCGGTTTTTCGGAGGTGTCCACCAGTGCATCATAGATCTTTTGCCGATCCAGCTCGCTGGCAATGGGTTTCATGGTCAGGGACTTGGTGGGACACACATTGGCGCAGGAGGCGCAGCCGGTGCAGTCCAGCACGGACACAATCAGAGCGTACTGATAATCCGCTCTCTTGTGCTTCACCATGGTGGTACCCTCCGGCGCGGCAGCCGCTTCCTCTGCATTCATAGCAATGGGACGAATCACTGCATGAGGGCAGACCATGGCACACAGGTTACACTGGGCGCACTTGGTGCCGTCCCACTGGGGTACGGTAATGGCAATGCCCCGCTTCTCAAAGGCGGCAGAACCGGCAGGATATACGCCGTCCGCCCGATCAGCAAAGGCAGATACCGGTAGATCGTCGCCGTGCAGGCGGCCAACCGGATCCAGAATTTCCTTGACAAACTTCTTCATCTCCGGACGATCGGTGGGTACTTCCAGCCGGCGGGGTGCGTCTTCTGCAGTCTTCCAGCTGTCCGGCACATCCACCTTCACGATCTCCTGGGCGCCACGGTCAATGCCGGCAAAGTTGGCATTCACCACCGCCTCGCCTTTCTTGGAGAACTTCTTGACCACGGCGGCCTTCATCAGCTCAATGGCCTTCTCTACCGGCAAAATACCGGAGATGGCAAAGAATGCAGACTGCAAGATGGTGGAAGCACGACCGGGCAAGCCCACTTCCTCTGCGATCTTAATGCCGTTAATGATATAGAAATGGATGTTGTTCTCTGCAATATAGCGCTTCATGGACGCAGGCAGCTGGCTGTCCAGCTGATCCGGGGTCCAAATACAGTTGAGCAGGAAAGTACCGCCGGGCACCAAATCCTGTACCATATCATACTTGGTCACATAGGACGGGCAGTGGCAGGCCACAAAGTTGGCCTTGTTGATCAAATAGGTAGAGGTAATAGGTGACGAGCCAAAGCGCAGGTGGGACACGGTAATGCCGCCGGACTTCTTGGAGTCATAGAAGAAGTAACCCTGGGCAAACATATCCGTATTGTCGCCGATGATCTTAATGGAGTCCTTGTTGGCGCCAACGGTGCCGTCGGAGCCAAGGCCCCAAAACTTACAAGAAGTGGTGCCTGCCGGGGTGGTGTCCGGGTTCTCGGTCACCGGCAGGGACAAGTGGGTCACATCGTCCTCAATGGACAGAGTGAACTCCGGCTTGGGCTGGGGCGCAGCCATATTGTTGTACACAGCGATAATATGCGCCGGTACGGTGTCCTTAGATCCTAAGCCGAAACGACCGCCGTACACCGGCACATCGTTAAAGGCAGAACCTTTCAGCGCAGCCACCACATCCAGGAACAGCGGCTCACCTAAGGAGCCGGGCTCCTTCGTTCTATCTAACACGGAAATGTGCTTCACCGTCTCCGGCAGGGCAGCCAGCAGATGCTTGGCGCTGAAGGGGCGATACAGGTGCACCTTGACCATGCCCACTTTTTCGCCGCGCGCGTTCAGAAAATCTACGGTTTCCTGAATGGTGTCGCACACAGAGCCCATAGCCACAATCACACGGTCTGCGTCCGGCGCGCCGTAGTAGTTAAACAGCCGGTAATCCGTGCCCAGCTTCTCGTTGATGGTGTTCATATACATCTCAGTAGTGGCAACCGCGTCGTTATAGTAGCGGTTGCATGCCTCTCTGTGCTGGAAGAACACATCACTGTTCTCCGCAGAGCCACGCAGCACCGGCTTCTCCGGGTTCAGGGCGCGGGCGCGGAACGCCTGCACATCGTCCATATCCACCATTGACCGCAGGTCCTCATAGTCCCAGGTCTCAATCTTCTGCACCTCATGTGAGGTACGGAAGCCGTCAAAGAAATGTAAAAACGGCACACGGCTCTTTAAGGTAGACAGGTGAGCCACAGCGCCCAGATCCATTACCTCCTGCACATTGGCAGAGCAGAGCATGGCATAGCCGGTCTGGCGGCAGGCCATCACATCGGAATGGTCGCCAAAGATATTCAGTGCGTGGGTAGACACGCAGCGGGCAGACACATGAATAACGGACGGAATCAGTTCGCCGGCGATCTTGTACATATTGGGGATCATCAGCAGCAGACCCTGTGACGCGGTGTAAGTGGTAGTCAGCGCACCGGCAGACAAAGAACCGTGCACGGCGCCGGCGGCACCGGCCTCAGACTCCATCTCCGCCACCTTGACCGTTTGGCCAAACAGGTTCTTGACCCCGCGGGCGGCCATGGCGTCCGTCTCCTCCGCCATGGTGGATGAGGGGGTAATGGGATAAATGGCGGCAACTTCTGTAAATGCGTAGCTGACATGAGCAGCGGCGCTGTTACCGTCCATGGTTTTTTTCTTTCTGTTCATGGAATTTCCTCCTGTATTTTATCTTACAGATAACAACCTCAGTTTGGGCGCAAGCCCATAACTATACCAATTATAGCACTCCGGCGTGCGGAATTCAACACAACAATTTAGTGTTTCTGTATAATAATAACAAAAAGCAGCGCATAGACACTGCTTTTTTGTCGATTATTTCGTTTTTTTCACCAATTGTCGCTTAGTCGTCGTCGCCCAGCAGATTTTCAATATTTTCAAAATTGAATTTGGCGGTGTCCGTGCCTTTCTTCACTGTGACTTTGGCGCTTTTTTTCGTATGTTCCAGTTCCACCTGCACCTTTACATCCCCCCGGTACTTTTTCTCCGTGGTGTAGGTAAAGGTGTTGCCGATCTCCAAGGTCACTTTCTTCTCGTCCACCTGCTTGCCGTTAATGGTAATGCGCAGCTTGTCCGTGCGGGTATCTGTACCGGCAGGCAGAGAAACGGAAATGTGAATTTTTCGATTGGCGGCCACGGTGGTTGTGGTGGTCGTGGTCTTTTTCGTAGTGGTTTCGTTCTTCTTGGTTGCCTTTTCCGTCTTGTCCTTGCCGGACTTGGCGGTGGTGCCGGTCTTGCCGTCCTTTGCAGCCGAACCGCCGTTACCGGCGGATTTGCCGTCGGCAGCGCTCTCCCCTGCCGCCACGGTGTTGCCCTTGGCGTCCGTTTGGGGTATGGTAACCACCCGGGTTTGGGCTTTGCCGTCCTTATCCGTAACGGTCTTGCCGTTCTCATCGGTCACATCCACCACAGCTGTGACCTCCTGTTCTGTATATTGCTTTTTGCTGCAAGCAGCGAATGCCAGTACCATACTGCAAGCCAGCAGCAATGCCATTGCTTTTTTCATTATAACAGCTCCTTTATATCCGTTCATCCGGTTGTAAAAACGCCTGCATCGCCGCGTCGCTGGGCATACGCCAGTCGCCCCGGGGGCTCAGCGACACAGAACCCACCTTGGGTGAATCCGGAATACAGGAACGCTTAAATTGACTGATAAAGAACCGGCGCAAAAACTCCGTCAGCCACCGGTCAATGGTGGGGCGATCGTACTGCCCGTCAAAGGCTTTCTCCGCCAGCAGGGCCAGCTTTTCCCGGTCAAAGCCGAAGCGCACAAAGTGATAGAGGAAAAAGTCATGCAATTCATAGGGGCCGATCTTCTCCTCCGTTTTTTGGGCGATCTTGCCATTGGCGTCCGGGGGCAGCAGCTCCGGCGACACCGGCGTGTCCAGCACATCCCGCAAGATCTCTTCCGTGCGGCCACCTAACTCCCCGGCCACATAATCCACCAGGTATCGCACCAGCGTCTTGGGCACAGAGGCATTCACGCCGTACATACTCATGTGGTCGCCGTTGTACGTACACCAGCCCATGGCCAGCTCGCTCAGATCGCCGGTGCCCACCAGCAAACAGCCTTCTTTATTGGCCAGGTCAAAGAGGATTTGGGTGCGCTCTCTGGCCTGGGTGTTCTCATAAGTAATGTCATGCACCGACGGGTCGTGACCAATGTCCGCCATGTGCTGCACACAGGCGTCTGCAATGGAGATCTCTCGCCGGGTGACCCCCAGCGCTTCCATAAGATCCAGCGCGTTGCGATAGGTGCGGTCCGTGGTGCCAAACCCGGGCATGGTCACACCCAGCACGGCGCTGGCCGGTTTACCCAGCAGCTCCATGGCGCGCACAGCCACCAGCAGTGCCAAGGTGGAGTCCAGACCGCCGCTGATCCCCAGCACACAACCCTTGGAGCCTACATGCTCCAGCCGCCCGGCCAAGCCGCTGGCCTGGAGCAGGAAGATCTCCTTGCACCGCTCTCGGCGCTGGGCGTCCGCGGCCGGCACAAAGGGGTGCGGGTCCACAATGCGGTACGCCAAATCATTCTCTGCATTGGGCACCGGGCAAGACTGTACCGCTGCGCCGGGCCGGTTCTCAAAGGACATATTTTGCCGCCGCTGGGCATTCAACTTCTCAACATCCACATCGGCAACGGTGAGCACGCTTTCTCGGGCAAACCGCTCCCCCTCTGCCAAAATGCCGCCGTTCTCCGCCACTAAGGTGGCGCCGCTGAACACCAGGTCCGTGGTGCTCTCATGCACCCCGGCGCCGGCATACACATACCCGGCCACGCAGCGGGCGGACTGGCCGGCCACCAGGTCCCGACGATAGGCCGCCTTGGACACATACTCGTCGCTGGCAGACAGATTGGCGATCAAATTGGCGCCTTGCAGCGCCAAAGCACCGCTGGGAGGCTGAGGCACCCACAGGTCCTCGCACAGCTCCACACCCAGCAGTACGCCGCTGCCCAGGTCAAACAGTTGACTGCCCATGGGCACGCCGTTCACCATCTGTACCGTATCGAAATCCGCGCCGGAGGCGAACCAGCGCTTTTCGTAAAACTCATTATAATTGGCCAGATGCACCTTGGGCACCATGCCCTGCACCTGCCCGTCCCGGAGCAATAGGGCACAGTTATAAAGGCTATTCTTATAGGGCACCGGGGCGCCGATCAGCACCGCAATGTCCTTACCCGCCGTATAGGCAGCCAGCCGCTGCACCGCCCGATCCGCCGCCTGCTGGAGCGCAGCAGTAAAGAACAGATCGGCGCAGGTGTAGCCGGTGACGGACAGCTCCGGGGTCACCAGCAGGCGTACCTGCTGCGCCACAGCCCGGTCGATTACTGTCTCCAGCTGCCCGGCGTTATAATCCGGGTCTGCCACGCGCAAACGGGGCGCTGCCGCCGCCACTCTGAAAAATCCGTAATTCATTTCATCTCTCCGCTCAGCATGGTAATTTTATAACCAAAGGTGGCTGTCTCCCCCGGCTGCAAAACGGTCACGCCCCGACGGTGTTCCAGGGTGCCGTCCTCGTCCGTACAATGAGAAATGCCGCTCCAAGGCTCCAATGCCACAAAGGGGGCGTCATTCTCTGCGGACCAAACCAGCAAGTTGGCCATATCTTGGTACTCCACCCGCACGCCGTAGCCCATCGGGCCCAGCAAGGTAGCCGCTTTGGCCTCCACCTGATCAAAAATCAATGCGTCATCATAAAACAGATCGTGCCGCAGGGGCAGTTCCTGCCCATTCACCAGCACATTGTACCGACGCGCCGGATCCACGATCCCGGTTTGGTGATCCGGGCGCAAAGGCGCCTTCGTCACAGGGCGATCAAAGCGCACCTTGTAATCCTCAAACCGCTCCCCTGCTGCCAGCGGGCAGTTAAAGGCCGGATGGCCGCCGATCACAAAGGGCATAGGCTCCCCGCCGCTGTTAATAATATGATAAGTCACGGCAACGGTGCTGTCCACCAGCTCATAGCGGATCTCCAGCCGATAGTCAAAGGGGTACGCCGCCAAGGTGTTGTCATCTGCCACTTGGGTAAAGGTGGCGCCGTTGCGGTGGTGCTCCGTCAGTGTAAAGGGGTTAATGCGGGCCACGCCGTGGCGCTTCATACGGCAGGGCTTGCCAAATGCGGTAGACGCCCCCTTGGGCAGCACCCCCACAATGGGAAAGCAAACCGGCGCCTGACCGGCCCAGTAAGCCGGGTCCCCCTGCCAAAGATATTCTCGGCCGTCCCGCACCAGGGAGCGGAGCATCGCCCCCGCGTCCGTAACGGTGACGGCACAGTGTTCATTTTTTAATATCAGTTCCATAAGAACCCTCCAGTCCCCTTTATTATAGCTTATCCCTACCGGCATTGCAATAAAAACAGGCGGGGTTTTCAGAGTTTACAAAAAAGCCAAAATCTACCTGCAAAATGTTGCAAATCCCCTGCATATAGTATAGAATATGAGTAGCCTTGCGCAAATGCGACAGACAGAGGAGAACGGCAATGGATATTGATACCTTTATTCACGAAGCCATTTTTGGCGAGAAAGAACAGCACCGCATTTTTTACTACCTGATGTGGGAGAACCTGCAGGAGGTGGGCTATGTAATCACCGATGAGAGCGGCTACGAGATCGACAGTGTGTTCAAGGCGGTGGCACTGCAAAATCTGGTGGGCGAGTTTGCCTACCGGTTGTATGATACAGTCAACGAAACCGGATATGAGGATGTACTGGAGTACCTGGGCACCCTGGCTATCGGCGAGGACGATATTCTGCAATACTGCGAGAACGACCCGGAAATTCTGGTAGAGCCGGAGGATTTCGAGCTAACGGTAAAGAACGCGCTGGACACCATCACGGAGCGCACAGCGGACAAACTGTTAGAGGAATTCTCTGCCGATGATCTGTTTGACTACCTGTTTACCGCCACTTATGACTTTGAGCAAGACTTTACCTACGAGTTTGAGGACACGGACGAATTTCAGGCCTTTGTGGACTCCAACGCAGACCAGCTGGATAACTATAAAGAGGAATACCCGGCTGTTATGCGCTGGGTGGAAGGCGGTATGGTCTGCTGAGCGAATGACAAATATCTATACAAAAAGGGACCTGGATTCAGGTCCCTTTTGCTTTGTATCGTCTGTTATTTATTGCTCTTGTTTCCATTGCCGACTTTGTTCCCGGCAGCGTGTAGCTGCTGGGCAATCTCGGCCAAGCCGGCAGACATGGCAGAGATCATGCGCACCGTCTCTTCCTTGGTATAATCATTGCTGCAATAATCGTTGAGCGCACCGAAAAAGCCAAAAGCCAAAAAGCTCTTGCTCACGGAGGAGCGCTGACTGCGAAAATCCAAAAATTTGTTTTTGCCGATATGATCCGCAATCACATCCGTAATAGCGGCAATATCCAAATACGGCTCAATATTTCGGTTGCGAAACAAGATCCGATATTTTTTCTTGATCCGATTGGCGCTGACAAAAATCGTTAAGAAATACTGGTTAAAGGTGGCTGTGTCCGGCTTCTCCGCCTGGTCGATCACCTTTAATGCCTGCTGGGACAGCTCTTGCACAAAGTCAATTAAAATAGAATTGACCAAATTGAATTTATCGCTGTAATGCAGGTAAAACGTGTTTCGGTTGATCTGGGCTCGCTGGGTAATATCCGTAACGGATACCTTGTCAAATTCGCTCTCCTCCAGCAGTTCAAAGAAGGCGTCCCGAATGGCGCGCTCGGTCTTCACATACCGCAGATCGGTCTCTTTCATTGCTTATATCCCCCGTCTCTAATGATCGTATGATGATTATACACCACCATACCAATAAAAGTCAAGTTGGGCGATCTGCTGATTAACTGGCAAGAATGCGGTCTGTTATTTGACCCAGCCTTTCTTAAACATCAGGTGGGCAGACAGCAGCGACACCACCACGCCCACAGGGATCAGTACGCCTACCGCCAAGTCGCCCTTAAAGAGCAACATCAAGCAGACGACGGCAACAGGCACAACAGTCAGTTTAAAGTGCTTGGCAAAATAGCTCATACCCAGCGCGCCGAACAGTGCGGGCACCACCTGCTTAAAAGCAGGGGCAAAAACAGAGTCGTCATTTGTCAAGTGCGGCAGCACCGGACTGAACAGCAGCACCCCTGCGGCAATCACCAGGGTGGTCACAATAGAGGATGTGGCGCAGGCAATGGTGGAGAGCACCTCGCCCTCCTTGCTCTGGGCGCGCACCTGGGCAGAGTCCAGGGCAGAGAGCACACAGGGCAGCTTTAAGTTATTGATATTCCCGGTTACAAAAGCCAGGTAGGTTGCCCCGGTACCCAGGAGCGGCGTGTAGGTCATCACTTCAATCACCGCGGTGGGATAAAACAGCAGGGCAATAGGCGCCAACCCCTTAAACACCACCTGGGCGGAGGGAAAAGCATGCAGATGGGCGCTGATCGCAACCGGCAGCATTAAGAAAATAAACAGGGCGGAGATCACCCAAAAGCGACCGTACAGGTGGGTCTTTTCATTATAATCTTTCATATTAGCCCCTCCATTCCAGCCAAGCAATGTGGGTGGGCAGCACCTTGGCCAGCAGCATCACCGCACCCATACCGATAAACATCGCCAGCGGCATAGCCATACTTTGCAGCCAGGCAATCTTTTTCTTTTTCTCAATCTGCATAAACAGCAGCATAGACAGCATAGACACCGCCAAAGCGGTAATACTCATGATCCCGGCGCCGTCGCCCAGCACCGCCTTGTCGCCCTGGCCCACAATAGCACGGCCCACAAAGGCACTGATCAGACCGATAAACGCCGCGGCGCTCATTACATCCGCCCAGGCAGTATTCTTACTCACCGCCTTGCCGATACTGTTTTGAATTTTCTTCATGGCAAAGGGAATGATCACAAGAGGCATCACAGAGCCCAGAGTCATCACCCACGCGGCGGTAGAAAAGCCCAGGGGATCCGTGATCTCCGCGGACAGGCCGCCGGTATAACCCAGTGCCTCCATGGCAGACTCCGCTGCCGGCACCTCATAAGAAATGGCGCCGATCACTGTCAGCCGGATCCAGGGCAGCACAATGCCCAGCGCACCGGACAGGGTAAGGATGGTTGCCACAATCGAGATGGCAGGCGCCAGGCTAAACAGCGCTGACTGGGTCACCGTGCCTCGCATGATGGCGGTGGACAGCCCCAGCTTTTTGCCCTGCTTCCAGGCACGAATGAGAAAAAACAGCGACTGGGCCAGCACAAAAACCACAATAAAGCCGCCCAGCGCATACATAAATCCGCTTTCTTTAAAATCCATATCACTTTCCCCCTTTACTCTGCGGTCATCAACCGAATGTAGCGCTTAAAGAAGGTGACGCCCTGGGTCATCTGACCTACGGGGATGCGCTCATTGGTGGAGTGGGTGGTGAGCAGCAGCGCCGTGTCCACCGTAAAGGGCGCAAAGCGATAAATATTGCTGCACACATTCTCGTAATTATAAGCGTCTGTGCCGCCCATCACCAAATAGGGCGCCACAATATTTTTTTCGTCCAGATTGACGGACAGCCGACGCAGGGTATCAAAAGCCCGGGTGTCCGTGGGTGATACAATGCTGGGCTCCTTGCCCTTGATGAATTCAATCTCCACATTGTCGCCGCCCATATATTTCTCAATATGCCGCTGCACATCCGCAATGGTCTGGCCCGGCATAATGCGGAAGTTTACCGTTACGCTGGCCTTTTGGGGCAGCACATTGGCGGCAGGCGAACCGCTGGCCATAGTCACACCGGTCGTGGTGCGGATCAAGGATGCAGCCGGCGGGATCTGCTTCATCACCAGCTTCAGCACCGGGCGCAGCATCCACAGGTTGCACAGTACCACCCGCCCCGGGTAGGTGGCGTGGCGGCCGATGTCCGTAAACATATTATAAACAAAGGGCAAAATGGTGCTCTTAAATTGGTGGTTCTCCAGCCGCTCCACCTTCTTTGCCAACTGGCCGATGGCGGTGTGTTTGGGTGGTTGAGAAGAATGGCCGCCTTTGGACTTTACAGTAATCTTAAAGTCCGCATAGCCTTTCTCTGCCACGCCCACGCCGGTCAGGTTGGCGTCCAGCAGCCCCTTTACATGCGCCGGCAGCATAGCGCCGCCCTCGTCTACCACGCTGTCCAGGTGCACGCCCCGGCGTTCCAATTCCCGCGCCAATTCCCGGGCACCGTTGTTGCCGCCGCTGACGATCTCCTCATTATGCCCCAGGCACAGGTACACCCCGCGCTTTGGGGTATAGCCCTCCTCCAGCAGCGTCTCCACGCTCTCCATCAGGCAGATCAGGTGGTTCTTCATGTCCAGCGCACCGCGACCCCAAATAAACTGGCCGTCATTTACGCCGTCAAAGGCCGGGTGTTCCCAGTCCCCCTCGGTGCCCTCGCTGATGGGCACCACATCCTGATGAGCCAAAAAGGCAATAGGATCCAGGTCGGGATCCGTCCCCTCCCAGTAAAACAACAGACTGGCAGTGGAAATATGATCCAGTTTCAGATTTTTGTGAATCAGCGGGTAGGACTGTTCCAAAAACGCATGGAAGCGGTCAAACGCACTCCAATCCGTTTGGCTCTCATCCTCGCAGGAGATGGTCTTGATCTGAATCGCCTGACTGAGCCGGTCGCACGCTCGCTGCCCGTTCACCTGCTCCGGCGGGAATTCCTCCCGCTGGGGCTTGGGCGCCGTAAAGAACGCTGCACGGATCAGCGTGATCACGATAAACGCAGCCAGCAAGCCTAAAATAATGTACAAAGCCGTCATTTTCTTTTCCCCTTTCCGTAAAAAACAGCCTTAATCTGCAAAGCGGCACCCAAACCCGGGTACCGCTTATACATTTGTATTGGACTTACACGCTTATTTTGCTGCGCCCAGCCCTTTCTCGTCAAAGTTCAGAATGGTACTGAGCACTACCTCGTAACCGGTCTTAAGGGCCTCCGGCACCAGGCGCTCCGCCGTATCCCGGCGATTATGGTAATAGTCGGCCGGTGTCGGGTCCATAGCAGCCAGGCAGGTGGCGTGAATCCCCGCCTGGGACAATGCCGCTGCGTCGGAAGAACCGAAGAACACGCTGGCGAACTTCAAATCCTTATGACCTGCCTCAATGGCACTGTCCATCACCAGCTGGCTGAAGGGCTTAGAGTTCTTCACCGTACCGGTCATATCCTTGCTATACACATTCAGGTATTCCAGATCCGTTAAGGTATCTACACACAGCACAGCGGTCTCAATCTCGTCGCACTCTTTTTTATGGTCCTTGGCCCACTGCTTGCAACCACGCAGACCGGCCTCCTCGCCGTCTGTGATCATGCAGCACACCTCGGTATTTTCAAATTCCACGCCGGCCATATCCAGCATACGCAAAGCACACACCGCCGCATAAGTACCGGTCAGGTTGTCATTGGCACCGGGAGAAATGGTCTTAAAGTCCACAAAGCAGAACAGGGTGATCATAAACAGCGCGGTGACAAAGTGGAAATAGTAGCTGTAATTCAGCATAAAATCGCCGAAAGCACCCATATCCGCAAAGTGAGCAATCAGGCAGATCACTGCGATAATAAAGGAGATGATCGCGCAGACAATGGTGCCGCCCATAAAAATCCCCATCAAGGGCAGCTTGCCCTTGGCATAGTACAGATGGCGCCATTCATAGGCTGCGTCAATATGGCCGCTGATTACAATACGGCGCTTAACCTCACCGGTGGGCTTGCGGGTGGCGCAAAAGTTGTGACCCTCTACCTTCTTATAAAGCGGATCCATAAACCGCTTGTAAAAAAGGAACTCCATTACGGTGATAAACAGCCCCACAAAAGTCACACCACCAACAATACACTGGGCGATCCACCAAGGCAGCACACTGGTAAACACCAGCGCGGCACACACCACCACAGCCAGGATGATGGCTACACTTACGATTTTTGTAAAGTGCAAAAAGGCCTTAGGCGCCATTTTGTAGCTTTCAAAGTGGGTCTCGTCACAGAAGGGGTCCATCTCTTTTTTGATGTGCTTCTCGGCAGCCAAGCAGTTGCTGTTGCCGGACTCCCGGGGACCGTACTTCTTAATGATGTTGGTGATCTCCTTGACTGTGTAATCCACATTTTCGTCGATCACCTGCTGGGGAAATTGGCTAAATTTCATACTTATTTTTCTCCTTTTGCTTTGCGTTCTTCGTTGAGCTTCAACTCATAATGGGTGTCGCCGCAGTAGAACAAACGGCGGGGCTTTTGCCGCTGGAAGGTGCCCGGCTCCGCCACGCTGGTTACAGCATAACCGATTCCCAAGGCGTCCAGCGTAGGCTTAAAGGCCTCCAGTCGCTCTTTGAAGTCCGCGTATTTTTTTCTCTCTTCGGCCGACCAGGCAACCTCTGCCAGAGCCTGCATACGGGGGTACACATTCAGATCCAGTTTTGGACGCTTGTCGATCCACTCGGTCCATACCTCAGCCTCTACGCCCAGCACATGGTCATAGGAACGAGGCAGAATATGATAACGACCCGGGTCGAAATCGTATGTATAGCTCAACGGGTACTGCCCGTAGGTCATATCAAAGTAAAAACTGCGGTGATTGCTCAGGATCACATCGCCGCCGCGGGCAATATGCCGCTCCACATTCTTATCCCGCTTGGGGGTCCAGTATTGACCGATCACAGACGGGTCCAGATTGCCGGCGGCCAAAATCTCATTCCAGCCGATCAGGCGCTTGCCCTTCTGCTTTACATATTCCAGCACCCGGTTGTTGAACCAGCCTTGCAGCTCTTCCACATCGTTTAGGTGCATCTCTTTCATCTTCGCCTGGCAGTGAGGACACTTTTTCCATTCGTCCTTGGGCGCCTCATCGCCGCCAATATGGAAGTAAGGCGCGTCAAACAGTTCGCACACTTCATCAATCACATCAAAGATAAACTGGAAGGTACTCTCCTTGCCCAGGCAGGCAGAGCGGTTCCAGTCCCTTATGCCGTGCAATGTGGGCACACGACCGCCAAAGTAGCCGGGCACCTCGCGTTCCAGTTCCCGACAAGCCAACCAGGGATAAGCTGCCTGCGCCGCCGCAAAATGGGCAGGCATATCAATCTCCGGCACAACCATAATGCCCCGGGCGTTGGCATAGGCCACGATCTCCCGAATATCCTCCTGGGTATAAAAGCCCTCATGAGGCTCGTTGACCATGTGAGAAGTATGCCAGCCATCCACCTGGGTGCAAGTGCGCTTAGAGCCGATCTCCGTTAAGCGCGGATATTTTTTGATCTCAATGCGCCAACCCTGATCGTCCGTCAGGTGCCAGTGGAACACATTGAGTTTCATCATAAAGAGCATATCCAGCAGTCGCTTGACTTCTTCTTTGCCAAAGAAGTGGCGGCTCTCATCCAGGCTCATGCCGCGCCAACCCCAGCGGGGGGCATCGTGAATGCTGCAGCAGGGCACCGTACGCCCGCCGATATCATAATCCGCCAAAATACGCAGGGATTGCAGCGCATAGTAAGCACCGATAGGCGTAGCGGCAGTGATGTGCACCTTCTCCGGGGTCACATTCAAGGTATATGCTTCCTTTTGCAACGCCGGGTTGCGGGTGACAATAATCCGTGCCTCCCGGGTGGTGGTGCGTACCAAAGGAATACGCAGTTCGCTCTTCACCTTCTCGCCATCCTGCAAGGTGAAGGCGCCGTCCAACGCCTGATATGCGCGGGGATTGGGAATCAAATGCATACTCATTCTCCATTTCTGAAATTCCGACCGGGCACAGCGCGTCGGATCGGGTAAAGAGTGAAATAAAAATATGTGCGTTTTCACGCCGTCTATTTTACCATATTTTCACCATAATGTAAACGCTTTGAGCCGCGCAAATTGTGAATTTTGTATGTTCGACACATTACTGCATTCGCCGCATAAGTGACCCCTGTTCAAAATCCGCGCCTTGACACCGCCGTTCCTCGTGTTATAATTAAGTACGCTTAGATTGCAGAAATGAGTTGACGACCATGGAACAAAGCAAAGATTTTTTAGCCACCCGGCCCATCGGACGACTGCTGCTCCAGCTGTCCCTGCCCACAGTAGCCGCCCAACTGATCAATATGCTTTACAATGTGGTGGACCGCATTTACATCGGCCACATTCCCGGCGAGGGCGCGCTGGCGCTTACCGGGGTGGGCGTGTGTATGCCGCTGATCCTAATCATCTCCGCCTTTGCGGCATTGGTGGGCAACGGCGGCGCACCTCGGGCCTCCATCGCCTTAGGCAAGAAGCAAACGGCAGAAGCTGAGCAGATTCTGGGCAACTGCTTTGTCACGCAACTGCTGGTGTCTGCGGTGCTGACAGCGGTGGTACTCATCTGGAACCGGCCGCTGCTACTGGCGTTTGGAGCCAGCTCCAACACCATTGATTACAGTGCAGCCTATATGAACCTTTACGCCTTGGGCACCGTATTCGTGCAGCTGACCCTTGGCATGAACGCCTTTATCACCGCCCAGGGCTTCGCTAAGGTAGGTATGCTCTCGGTGCTCATCGGCGCCGTTGCCAATACAGCACTGGATCCGCTGTTTATCTTCGGCTTCCACATGGGTGTGCAAGGCGCTGCGCTGGCTACCGTGCTGTCCCAGGGACTGTCCTGCCTGTGGGTGCTGTCTTTTTTATTTGGCAAAAAGACTTTTATCCGCATTCGCCGGTGCAATCTGCGTCTGCACGCCAAGGTCATTCTCCCCTGTCTGGCGCTGGGCAGCGCCCTGTTCGTCATGCAGGCCAGCGAGAGCGTGATCTCCGTATGCTTTAACACCTCACTGCTGAAATACGGCGGCGATCTGGCAGTGGGTGCCATGACCATTCTCACCAGTGTCATGCAGTTTGCCATGCTGCCGCTGCAAGGACTGGCACAAGGTGCCCAACCCATTATCAGCTACAATTACGGTGCCGGAAACAGCAACCGCGTACGCCGCGCGTACCGACTGCTGCTCACTTGCAGCGTTTGCTACGCCATGCTCTTTTGCCTGCTGATCCAGCTGTTCCCCGGCGTGTTTGCCGCCATCTTCACCTCTAACGCAGAATTGCTGGCCTTTACCAAGCCGATGTTGCGCATTTACACTCTGGCGCTGGGGCTGTTTGGTATTCAAATCGCCTGTCAAATGACATTTACCGCCCTGGGCAACGCCAAGGCGTCCATCATCGTGGCGGTGATGCGCAAGTTTATTCTGCTGCTGCCGCTGATCTACATGATGCCCCACCTGTACACTGCTGACCTAACCAAGGCTGTCTTTATGGCTGAGCCGGTGGCAGATGTGCTGGCCGTGGCCTTCACCGGCGTTCTTTTCTTCTTTGAATTCCGCAAGGCCCTGCGCGCCATGCCAAAAAGCGAGAAAAAAAGCTAAAAGTAAATGTCGGCTGTACCGGGCAGCGCCGTTTCTCTGTCCTATAATTCTCCCTGTCATTTGCACCCGGTGGCTTTTTGTGTTACAGTAAGAGTGCAAGGGAGGTCATGGTATGAAAAAGCAACAGGACAAAAACAACCCGCCGGAGGAATGGGAATTGACCCTGACCCTGGCGCCGGAGGAAGAAGAACAACCGGAACCCGGCGACGGCAGCGCCTTAACGGACGAGGACATTCTGCTGCTGGGCTACCTAGGCCGCCACTTGGGCGGCAAAAAATAAAAAACTGTCCCCCTTTGGTGCTTTGTGTTATACTGAAAGTACCAAGGGGGATTTTTATGCGCGTATTTGATTTTGACAATACCATTTATGACGGCGAGAGCGTCATTGACTTTTACCTGTTCAGCCTGCGCCGCAATCCAAAGGTAGCACGCTATGTGCCGGTGGTGCTGTATCACCTGCTACGCTATAAATTGGGGCGCACCACCATGGCAGACTTGGAGCAGGCCGGACGCAAGCACGCCGCCCAATACCTCAGCAGCTTTGACGACCCAGAGGGGCTGGTCCGGGACTTTTGGGACGGGCATATGCGCAAGATCAAAGCCTGGTATCACCCGGAAAAGGACGATGTGATCGTCACCGCCTCGCTGAATTTGATTATGGACGAGGTGTGCCGCCGCCTAGGGGTGCAGCACTGTATCTGCTCCGTGGTGGACCGCCAAGCCCTGACGGTGGAGTACATCAACTTCAGCGCCAATAAGGTGTCCGCTTTTCGCAAATGCTTTGGAGCAAGCGCCGTACCGGACGCATTCTATACCGACAACGCCGCCGACCTGCCCATGATCCATCTCTCCCGCACCGCCTACAAAGTCCGCCGCAACCGCATAACCCGAATTAAATAGCGCAACAAACTATTTTGGGTATTGCAAACAGACAGACTGATCGCACCGTCTGTGTTCTTTCAATATTCGGATATTGATAAATGCTTTTATTTCTGAATCCAACAATAAAAACGCAGTGGAAAGTTTGACTTTTTATTCAAACTTTCCACTGCTTTTTTCAGCATATCCATCGTCGATCATCAAGTTTTTCTGCCTTATGGATTTACACTATTCTCAAACCTTCATAACTTCGGCTTCACCAGTCTGAACATTTCACTACCTTATGAATTTACACTATTCTCAAACCTGTCCTCGCCCCGGGCGCACTGCTCGCAGTTTTACTACCTTATGAATTTACACTATTCTCAAACCAAGTGCTTTTTCAGCGTTTCGGTGCTCTTGTTTTACTACCTTATGGATTTACACTATTCTCAAACGACTCTTGGCGTGCATACCGCTTTCTATAGGTTTCACTACCTTATGGATTTACACTATTCTCAAACATAGTCTAATACGCTGTCCGAAATCATAAGTTTCACTACCTTATGGATTTACACTATTCTCAAACTGATGAGGTTGCACTAATGCCCCGGTCGTTGTTTCACTACCTTATGGATTTACACTATTCTCAAACGCGTGATGTGTCAGGATTTTTGGCTTAACGTTTCACTACCTTATGGATTTACACTATTCTCAAACCGAAGCACACCAAGAACACCTTTATAGGTAGTTTCACTACCTTATGGATTTACACTATTCTCAAACCCAAGGAACTTAGCCCGCGAAAAACTGCTCGTTTCACTACCTTATGGATTTACACTATTCTCAAACCAAGATACTGCTTGCCGAGCCAAATGGCCAGTTTCACTACCTTATGGATTTACACTATTCTCAAACCGATTTGCGGTAAAGAACACTACCAAGAGGTTTCACTACCTTATGGATTTACACTATTCTCAAACCAGATGACCGCAGATTTGGCTGTTGGCAACGTTTCACTACCTTATGGATTTACACTATTCTCAAACGCTACCTGCAATGCACAGACGGAACACCCAGTTTCACTACCTTATGGATTTACACTATTCTCAAACTGTGCGCTTTCTGTTCTCCAAATCGTAGTTGTTTCACTACCTTATGGATTTACACTATTCTCAAACTATACGCAAACTCGCAGGGTATTACTGCCGGTTTCACTACCTTATGGATTTACACTATTCTCAAACATACAGTGTAACGATGGCATTTTCTTTTTGGTTTCACTACCTTATGGATTTACACTATTCTCAAACACGCCTGCGCTTTTGTGCCCCGTGGACATAGTTTCACTACCTTATGGATTTACACTATTCTCAAACGTTGACTGCAAATTAGCCCGCTGCCGCTTTGTTTCACTACCTTATGGATTTACACTATTCTCAAACATAATCATTGACAAAAAAATATGCTTGCTGGTTTCACTACCTTATGGATTTACACTATTCTCAAACTGTAGCGATACTCTTATTGATTACGGTCGGTTTCACTACCTTATGGATTTACACTATTCTCAAACTGACAATCAAAGATTTGGCCATTGACATCGTTTCACTACCTTATGGATTTACACTATTCTCAAACGCACCAGTTCAACTATAAGCAAATGGCTTGTTTCACTACCTTATGGATTTACACTATTCTCAAACGAAGCGCTACAACGGATAGGCTTGGCTGGCGTTTCACTACCTTATGGATTTACACTATTCTCAAACGATGGTGAGTCAAACTTCCCGTTTAAGATTGTTTCACTACCTTATGGATTTACACTATTCTCAAACTGTGTGCCCGTTTTTCGTCTTGACCTGGCAGTTTCACTACCTTATGGATTTACACTATTCTCAAACTGTGGTGCAGATCATCGATCAACCCGCGGGTTTCACTACCTTATGGATTTACACTATTCTCAAACCATACTAAACAACGGAAAGCAGAATTTTCCGTTTCACTACCTTATGGATTTACACTATTCTCAAACAAGCCCTTGGAGGACTTGACGGAAGAAGAAGTTTCACTACCTTATGGATTTACACTATTCTCAAACCTCAAATAAGCTGCGCCCACTATACAGCGCAGGGCAAATCCACAAGATCTAGTACCATAGTACTATGGCGAAACGGAATTGTCAAGGGTACACAAATCTCGATCCAGCACATAGAGTTTGGCGCGCACATCTACGCACACCGGTGCCTGGCACTCTAAGTCTAAAATCCGAATTTGATGCAAAGATAGAGTATGTAGCAGCTGGCTCACCTCCTCCGACTCAAAATATAAATACAAATTGGATATAGCAAAAATACGCACCCGTAAATACCGAGAAGTTAAAATCAAAAATCGCGCCAGGCGCTCGGCCGCTGTACTTTCTTCCCGCCGCAAACGGAACTGCAAAAGCTTCACAACGGCAGCCGCCTCCAAATCATCCTGGTAGGCTACATCATAATCAAACCGAGCGGTAAGTGCATCTCCTAACTGTAATAAGTCCTGGCGCACATGTGCCAAAGGCTCTGCCAGCTCGGTGTTGAGTGTCTGTTCCATAGCGGATGCCACATGGTTCATCAGCTTTTTGGCATCCGCATCCGGCTGCAATAGATTCGCAATATAAAGCCCTTGCTTGGAGAAAGCAAAAGGCTTCCACTCCTGGGAAAAGGTCAACACTTCATCTGCACAATCCTCTAAAAAGGCGTTGACCACCCGGCGAAAAACCGTTTTATTTTCCAGCGTCAAAACTATGGCCGTTTGGTTTTCAAAAGCCAACGGCTCTGGAAAATAGTCCAAAGCGATTCTCATAAAATCAGCAACCTTTCATCCGTGGCCACCACATTGCTGTCGTTGCAGCCTACCACCAGTTCCATTTTGGCGTACTGCTTCTCCGTTACGGTCAAGATCTGCACCACGCCGGCCGGGGGCTTACACTTCCGCACCCCGGCGCAAATACCGGCTGCGTTATTTTGGTTCAAAGCAATCTTGGAATACACCGACTGCTGCATCATGATAAATCCGCTCTTGACCAACTTCTTGCGAAAGCGGGCATACTCACGCCGGTCCTGAGCAGTCTTGACCGGCAAATCAAAAAACACAATCACTCGCATAAATCTATAACTCATACGCAGCTACCGGGAAATGAATTTCTGCCACATCCTGGGCAGCCAAAGCGCGGAACACGCTGGCTGCATACAGGCGAATGGCATTGAGCACTGTTTGCACCCGGCCATCCAACTGCACCTCTTGATTTAAGATGGACAAAACGGCCACTTTCTCCGCCTTTTCAAACTGCTTGGGCGCTAACTTATGTACGCACGCATCTACCAATGGGCGGAAAGGCTCCATTAAATCACAGCTTAAATTATAAGTATTGAACATATTGTCATGGAACAAGCCCAGCTGGGTCAAATACCCGGCTGCCACCACCTCGCGGTTAAAACAGGATAAAATCAAGCTATACCCATAATTTAATGCCGCGTTGGTGGGACAGTCATCACTGCGGCTGAAATGGGAACCAAAAAGGGCATTAAAATACACCTTGGCCGCATGGCCCTCTCGATTGGTCTGGTCCCCAAACTCCAGTTCGTCCAAATACCGGCAGAGTTGATCTGCCCGCGGAGACTGGACCGCGCGGAGCACCAACATTTGGTTCTTGATTTTTTCGCCCACAATGGCGGTCCAAATCAACTGTTTAGCGTCCCGGGTCCAGCTAAGCTGATCCTTGAGCTTTTGGCTGCAATCATGGCAGCCATAATAGGCCGTCAGTTCGCCGCAGGGATTGCGTTTTTCATCACAAAAAATCACCTTGATCTTATGCTGCAGCAGCTGACTCATCAAAGCGGTGGTGATCGCACAGGCGGTATTCTCGATCAAAAGCACCGAAATGTCACCAAGGTGCACCTTGGTGGTGCTCTCTGCATCCCGCACCACCAGGTACTCCATACTGTACTCCAACTTGGCGGACTTGGTCACCACCACAACGCGCCAACTCATGGCAAGCCCTCCTTATGGCAACAGTTCGATTTGCTGCTCAAACAAGCCGGTAATGGATTGGTGAATGAGTGTGACGGAATCAACGCCTTTAATATCAGAAATCTTACTGTTTGTTGTAACAATACCGGCCTTTCCAGCCAAGCCAATCTTAGTTAAATCTCCGGACATTACATTAGCGTGCAAAATTTTCAACATTTCAGACAATACAACACATTGATCTTCTGCTGACAAAACTATAAACCTTTCTGCTTTACCGCTAATTTTTTCGCCTATACTGCCAAAGCGCAGACTTAAAATAGAATGATTCATTTTATCTACCAAAGCATTAAACAGCGCTATATTCTCCTCGGCAGAAATGCCATCATACTTGTTTAGTGGCCGATCCTTATTTTGGCTCAAATACTTGGTAACATTACGCACATACTTTTCCTGTTCATAGCTAAGTACCAACTGCATAGCCGGCTTATACACCAGTGTTGATCCGCCCCCGCTTTTACTGCTCAAATGCATCCGGAAGCCGTCAAAAGACAGGCAGGCGTTGTACTTGATACACGGGATCAGCACTTTCGCCGGAGCACCTACATAGCTACTCACATACCCATCCGGATCTGCCAAATAAGCCTTTTCCGTTACCGCATCAATGGGCACCAACTGGCGCACCTCTTTGCCCTTTTTGTCCGAATAAGAAACCAGCGTAAAATACTTAGACTTTGCATTGTTGTACGCGCCGTACTTGGCCATATCACTCTTGGGTCCATCCTGCTTTAGCGGGATTTGACCTTTACCCTTCTTCACCGGCATCTGGTCAAACAAACCACCGTGCTGGCAAAACGCATACCGGGTATAGCGAATATTGTTCTTGGCCATCATTTGTTTTACAATCTTCAGGCTCTTGGTTTGTGTTTCCTGAAGTTCGCCGTTCTCTGCTACCCAGGCGCCGGGAATATCCCACTTGAACACGGCGTTCATACTGTAACCCCGCGAGCCGTTCTCCTGCAAGCCGCGGATGAAATTGCGCAGATTATGGGTGCACCGTACATTGTACACATTGCCCACCACCACATTCAAGTACGCGTCCTTAGCGTGGTGGAAGTCGTTGACCTCACGGCACTTAAGCATATCATAGGTATGGCGAAAATCGGAAGCCAGCGCAGCCTTTACATACACAATCTCTGTCTGCTCTTTGTCATATAGCTGCTCCATAATTTGGGCAACCGCCTTGGTGGATTGACGGGTCTCTACCAGTTGGCGGGAGATAAAGGCACCCAGTTCTTCATCGGTCAAGGGCGTCGTCCGGATCAGGCGTTGGTATTTAACCTTGCTGATCAAGTTTTTAGACAAAAGCAGCTGCCAAAAGCCGTGCATTTTGGCCTGCGTTTCTCGATCCAGAGGGTACACATCCGTTTTCTTTTCATTGTCCACCTTCTTTACCAACACTCGGTTATTCAGACTATCGTCCTTTACCTTAGAGCGCGGAAAAATATGGTCAATATCATAAACATTGCCATTCAGCAAACTGTTCAGGTCAATATGCTCGCCGGTATACATGCACCGGCCCATTTGGGTATAATATAGGTAAAGCTTATCGCTGCGCAATCTGTCCTCCTCAGTGCCCTCCAGTTGCGCATACAGGTCTGCATATTCCTTTTTGCAGCTTTGGTACAGCTCCAACAGTTGGGCTTTTCTGGACTTTTTGCGCTCTTTCTTTTCTTCTCCTCGCGCCACCTCAATAAAGATTTTCTTCGGCGGGCACTTTTGGATCTTTTCGATCTCGCGAGCGATCAGCAACGACTGGTAAATAGGTCGCTTTACTTTCGGTGAAACATACAGATCCTCCACCATTTGGCGCAGGGAAACAGCCTTATCGAACTGATTACATGCTGTGACCTGCTCCCCGAATGTGGGCTTATAGTCCGCGCTATACAGCAGCTGCATTAAGTTCAGGTTGGTATCCCACAACGCGGAAATGATATTGGTCACCTCGCCGGTATTCTTGTCGGTGCACGCCACCTGGGTCAGAAATTCCCGAGACAGGCGGCTCCAGCCGGTGTACTTCAATCGAGCCAGTTTGCCCCGCTCTGTTTCTGTCAGTCGATCTCCAAACAGATCTCGCAGCCGCTTTTTCAGCAACTTTTTATCGTCGCCAAAGATCGTAATTAAGCGTACAACTTCTTCCTTCTCATCATAGGTCAAATCATAAGGCGCCAGATCCTGCCAAGGCTTTAGACTGGCCTTAAAGTTTTCATCAAAGCCGCCCATCACCTCATAGGCAATACCCCGGGACTGCAAATAGTTTTTCAGTCCCTTGCCGGTGACTTTACCGCGCTTTTCAAACAGGTTCCGGTAAATCTCCTGCTTCAGTTTGACCTCAACACGATGGCCGTCCAGCGTTAAATTGTTTAGCTCGTTGAGCACCATAAACTTGGTGTACAACAAAGAATATTTGGGGATCACATCGTACTGGGGCAAATAGGTACACTTGCTGGTCAAATTTTCAATAAATGCCTCTGCGCTGCGATCCAAATCCACCACTTGGTCAAAATTCCAGGGATAGATTTTTCCCTCTTTCCGCACGATCCAGGCTTTTTTGCTATGCTTGTTCAGCGGGCCAACATAGTACGGAATACGATGCTCGCAAAGGGAAATGATTTTTTCTCGCACAGTCAGGCCGGTCTCATCCTTTTCTGTTAAAAACGGCAAATATCTCTGCGCCCGGTCTAAAATACCTTCCAGTTCTTTTTTCTGCAACTGCATAGGAATCACGCCGTTGTCCTTAGATACCTGCTTGGGCATAAAAGTGCCATTTTCAATGGCGGCGAACATATCCACATACGCCGGGTCCCCATTGTCGCCCAGCGTCTTTTTTAAATAGGCGCAAAAAGCCTCTTGATTACAAGTCTTTTCCAGCACGCCGGTGTGACCATTTTCCTTGATATGACCGGAATAGGCCACATAGTTTTCGTCCTTGCTGCTCAACTTAAAAATCTTTTTGTACAGTTCCGAATGATAGGTCTTCACATAGGTTTTCAGCCGCTGCAAATCCGTCTTGTGCTGCTCATAGGTGGCCACTTTGGCCTCGCACAAATACTGATGGCCGGCCAAGATCTCATCCAAAATAGCCCAATCATATAGGGCCTTGATCCGCACCACCAAATCGAACCGTTCTTCCAAAAGAGACTGGTACTCCGGTTCGTTGTCCTCATAGCTGCCGGTAAAAGCGATGCTAGGTTTTTCCGCATCGGCCAAAGTGTCATCGTTAAACAGGTCCTTCAGCTTCACCGTAGCGCCGCAGGCCAGTGCCAGGCAGGCATACAACTGGGGAGCGCTCTTTTTTGTTACACCGAACAGCTCTGCTGCCGCCGCAGTCTTTCTGGACTTAGACAAAGACTTGTCCTTGAGCACGGCGCCAAAGGCTTTTTCGTCCGTGCATTCTACTGCACATTCATATTCTTCTTGCAAATAATCCCGAAACGCACCGTAAATCGAACCAAAGTTTTGCGCCTCTCCTAAGGAGTCAAAAAGAAAATGACCGCGGTTTTTGATAATATGATGCACCGCCAAAAACACTAGACGCACATCGTATGGGCCATCCTCATGCAAAAGCGCATTACGCAGATGATAAATGGTGGGAAATTGGCGATGATAGTCTGTGTCCGTATAATCCGGATCCGCAAACACAGCAAAGGGCGTATTGGTGGTTTTATCCTCTGCATACAGATCGCTCTCCCGCAACCGCTGGAAGAAAGCCGGATCCTTGGTACTCACCGGACCGTCAAACAGCATCTCTAGCAGATCCAGCCGCTCCCGACGCCGCTGGGTACGCCGCCGACTGATGCGAAACAGCCGCCGCTCCTCTGCCGTGTTGCTCTCATCAAACAGGCGCACACCCCACATAGCATTGCCCTTAAACTTAGGAATACGGTAATCCATATCTGTTACAGCCCAGCCTACCGAGTCTGTACCCATATCCAAACCTAAATAGTAATCTCCGCGTTTTGTCCCTTGTTCCATAAACTCGCTCCTTTTCTTTTTTCATCAAAATTTTCAGTTGACCTATTGACAAGTGGAACTTTTCGTGTTAATATCAAATTGTCTCAAGACCTTATGAGATTTACACTATGCGTTCAAATACCAATTGATTCAACTCGTTGCCGTTGCGGCAACCTCACAGTGTGTGAGCAAGACCTGCATTTTTGCAGGTCTTTTTTATTGCCTTCAACATTTGCATCATAACACAAACAATTAAGAAAGTAAACAAATTTTGCATATTCTTGCCTATTTTGTCAAGTTTAAGTCCATATTTTTGGACAGGTTGCACAAAAGCACTTGACAAACGAAAAAAATCCCACCCGAGCAGGCAACACCTGTATCGGGTGGGATTTTTTATATTTCTGCTTTACTCGTCGTCGGAGGAGAGTTTGAGCACTGCCAGGAAGGCCTCCTGGGGCACCTCCACCTGACCGAACTGGCGCATACGCTTTTTGCCCTCTTTCTGCTTTTCCAGCAGCTTTTTCTTACGAGTCACGTCGCCGCCGTAGCACTTGGCCAACACATCCTTGCGCAGGGCCTTTACCGTCTCGCGGGCAATGACCTTGCCACCGATAGCCACCTGCACCGGTATCTCAAACAAATGCCGCGGGATATGTTCCTTGAGCTTCTCCGCAATGCGGCGCCCCCGCTGGTAAGCTTTGTCCCGGTGGATAATAAAGCTCAGCGCGTCGATGGTATCGCCATTAAGCAGCACATCCACCTTCACCAAATCCGAGCGGCGGTATTCCTTGATCTCATAATCAAAGGAAGCGTAGCCACGGGTGCGGGATTTAAGTGCGTCAAAGAAATCATAGATAATTTCATTTAGCGGCAACTCGTAATGAATATCTACCCGATCCGGGGTGATATAGCTCATATTCTTAAAGATCCCCCGCCGATCCTGGCACATATCCATAATGGTGCCCACAAACTCGCTGGGTACATAAATATTGCAGTCTGCAAACGGCTCCTCGCAGTAGTCAATCAGGGACGGATCCGGGTAATTGGTGGGATTGTCGATCTCCACCATGGTGCCGTCGGTCATGTGGATCTTGTAGATCACCGAGGGCACGGTGGTAATCAGATCCAGGTTGTACTCTCGCTCCAGGCGCTCCTCAATGATCTCCAAATGCAGGAGACCCAAAAAGCCGCAGCGAAAGCCAAAGCCCAGGGCGCCGGACGTCTCCGGCTCATAGCTTAGGGACGCGTCATTAAGCTGCAGCTTCTCCAGCGCGTCGCGCAGGGCCTCATAATCCGCACCGTCTGCCGGGTACACACCGCAGAACACCATTGGGTTCACCTTGCGGTAACCGGGCAGCGGCTCCGCTGCCGGCGCATTTGCCAAAGTGATGGTATCGCCCACCCGGGCGTCGGAAACGGTTTTGATGGACGCAGTAATATAGCCTACTTCGCCGGAGGAGAGCACGCCGGTATTCTCCATGGAAGTGGCCCGCATACGACCCACCTCCACCACGGTAAACTGGGCACCGGTGGCCATCATACGCATGGTATCGCCGGCCTTGATTTTGCCGTCCATTACGCGCACATACACGATCACGCCACGGTAGCTGTCATAAACCGAGTCAAAGATCAGCGCGCGCAGGGGTGCATTGTCGTTGGCCACCGGCGGGCGGATCTCCGTCACAATCCGCTCCAGCACCTCCTCCACATTCTGCCCGGTCTTGGCAGACACGCGGGGGGCGTCCATACAGGGAATGCCCACCACTTCTTCTACCTCCTGGGCCACCCGCTCCGGGTCCGCTGCCGGCAGGTCGATCTTGTTGATCACCGGCATAATGTCCAGGTCGTGATCCAAAGCCAGGTAGGTGTTGGCAAGGGTCTGCGCCTCTACGCCCTGAGAGGCGTCCACAATCAAGATCGCGCCCTCGCAAGCCGCCAGCGAGCGGCTGACCTCGTAGTTAAAGTCTACATGGCCGGGAGTGTCGATCAAGTTAAACTCGTAGTGCTCGCCGTTTTTGGCGTCATAGCCCAGCGTCACTGCATGAGCCTTAATGGTAATGCCCCGCTCCCGCTCCAGGTCCATATCATCGAGAATTTGCTCCTGCATATCCCGCTGCTGCACAGAGCTGGTCAGCTCCAACAGTCGGTCCGCCAAAGTGGACTTGCCGTGGTCAATGTGGGCAATGATGGAAAAATTGCGAATGTTCTCTTTCTTTACAGCCAATGGTCTTCCTCCGAAAGTCAATGAATCAGCGCCCGGGCCCCGAAGATGGCCAGCAGGCACAAGCCTACGCTCAGCAGCGCATACAAGATCGCCGGTGCCGTGTGCCCGCTGCTCAGCAGGTCATAGGTCTCCAACGAGAAGGTGGAAAATGTGGTAAACCCGCCGCAAAGCCCCACCTTCAAAAACAGCAGCAGCGGCTGGGAGTTGATTTTATGTCTTTCACACAATGCGGCCAGCAGCCCAATTCCAAAGGCGCCCAGCACGTTGATGCACAGGGTGATAATGGGAAAAGGCGTTTGGCGCACCGGGATCAGTCCAAGCAGATAGCGCAGTATTGCACCCACAAAGCCGCCCAGACCTACAAAAATTACATTTGTCATTTCTCCTCCTGCTGCCGAGTCAACTGCTGCACCTGCCGGGTCTCTGCCAGCACCGCCCTGCGCTTAAAGGGCAGGCGCAAAAACCGCAGCAAATAGAACCAGGGCAGCAGCCAGGGGTGCCGGTCCAGCATCTTAAAGTCCGCGTGCATTTTTTTCTTATCCGGAAACAAGCGCCGCCACAGATACCGCCTCCGCTGCGCCGAGCCGGACAATTGGGCACCCTGGGCATTCAGCTGGCGCACCAGGGTCAGCTTGCTGTCACCAAACACACCGCCCTGCATACAGACGGTGAGCATTTGCATTTCGTCCCGATCCAGTTCCCTGTCTTCAAACAGATCCAGCGCCAGGCGCAATACCAGGCGGGCAAAATCCAATATGCCCATTTTGCGAAATTCCGCTTCAATATACGGCCGATCCAGCCGTGCGTTTTCTTTGGTATAAAGCAAATACACATCGGCCAAAAAGCGCACGCCACAGCCGTTGGTGGAATAATGCTTGTACATGTGGGCAACAGTATAGAGATAATTGTCGCTTACATCCATAACGAATGCGTGCGGGTGGTCCGGGTCTCGGGTGGCCCGATGCCACAGCCCGTCAAACCGTGGACAAAAGTCCTTCTCGTCAAAAAACAAGGTGCGATGGAACTCAAAAGTGGCATAAGGCGGCTTGTGAAAGTCGTCGGAATTCTCGCCGCAAGCGGTCATCTTGTACCCGGCCTTGCGCATGATCCGCAGCAGCTGCTTCCGCCCTACCGGATCATACAGAATGTCGTTATCCGTCATTTGGCGCATAGAGGTCTTGGGGTAATATTCCCGCAACAGCAGTCCTTTTAAGGGCATATAGTCAATGCCTGCTTCATCCAGCTGGGCAAACAGCTGTCTCCGCTCATGATCCATGGTGATGGTGCGGGTCAGCTCCGTGTAGGTGTAGTTCTCCCAGCGCTTTTTCTCTCCCTCCGGCACACCGGGCAGCGCCGCCAGCAGCGGAAAGACAATGTTATATACCTGCTGCCGCCGGGCCAGGTCAAAAAATGCGTCAAAATCCAGTCCCTCCGGCGCAGCAGGTGCAGGCGCACCGGTCAGCGCGCACCGCAGCAGCACCAACAAATAGGCGCAGGTTTGATTTTCGATCTGCATACTCAGTCCAGCACCCCGGCAGCCCGCAGGGTATCCAGCATTTCACGCACATCCGCCCGAGCTGTGTCTGCGTCTACATCGTATTTCTCCGTGAGCGCCGCTACCAGGCTGTCCTCCGTCTGCTCCGTCTGGAGCAGTTCAAACAGAAATGCCGCCGTGGGATTGTTGTGGATCACACCGTTAAAGTGCTTCATGGCCTTGCCGGTAGCAATGGCAAAATCCTCGCCATCCACATGCCCCAGCACCATACCGTCTTTCAGTTTCATTTACCTCGTCCTTTCGTCAAGCAATCTGCTTTTTATCAAATTCACACTAAATAGACTTGTTTTCGAGCTTACAAACTTAGCAATTCTTACTGATAATCTCAATTCGACAAACTAATTTCAATTTCCTTTAAAGTTCTTCCATTTTTTGCTTTCCATGATCGAGGTCCACTTGCGCTGTAACCCAAAACGAAATCAGCCGCAGCAGACGAACTTGAAAATAAAATGTCCTCAATTGTCGTCAAATTTTCGACCTTAGTTGAATCAAGCAAATCTTTTCGCAATTTCAACATTCCGGGGCTCAACGATTGTGCTGTTGTTTCATTCACTGTAGTTCCGGATAGCACCACAAAGCCCTCAGAAGTTACCATACCTCGTGCGTTTACAGAACCACTTGTAATATAGAGCACCTCATCATCAATTTTACTACTTGGTAAATCTGCCTGAACCAAGGGCTCTAACACTTTATATCCTAGTGCATTGATTAATGTTTTGACATTATCAATAAACTCTTCCATCACGGCTTTTTGTGAGTCTTTTAAAACTGTATTCTGATAAGTGTTTTTAGTTAGCACTAAATACCTTTTGCTCTCTCTCGCAATCTGAACAAATTGATTTTCAAGGTATCTAATCATCGCTTTATTTAAGTCTCTTCCCACAAAAATAACAGCAGTATTCCAATAATATGTTTCTTTCTCGGATTGGTAGTCCCTAACATGCTGTTTAAGTCTTTCTTGAACATTCTCGGCTTCTCCAATATACACAGAATCCGATCCATCGTCCTCTTTACAAAACAGAAAATAAACGCCCGGTTTAGTAATATCGTCATTATTGCAAGAAGAAAGTTCAACACGCGGAATCTTAACTGCCATTCCATTCCAATTTGACAACTCAGCCGTAATCAAACTGTCTGCCGTTCCATTAACTAGAAACAACTCTATTACCTTTCCATAGGTCATTAAAACACCTTCCCATCAAAATATTATTATGCGGTATAAAAAGGCTGAAAAGTTAAATTATAGTGCCATAAAACACGCTATTGATCATCCATTCTTCTCCACCAGCACCACGGTCTCCACATGGGGGGTGCGAGGGAACAAGTCTACGCCGCAGGCGCGGCGGGCGGTGTAGCCCATGGTGGCCAAAAGCGCCAAGTCCCGTGCCAAGGTTGCCGGGTCGCAGGACACATACACCAGCCGCTGGGTGCCCATTTTATCAATAGCGGCGAACACCTCCGGCGCGCAGCCCTTGCGTGGCGGGTCTACGATGGCCACATCCGGGTGCACGCCCTGGGACGCCAACTGCGTTGCCGCACCGGCTGCGTCCGCACACAAAAATTCTGCATTCTCAATACCGTTGCGCCGGGCATTCTCCCGGGCGTTCTCCACCGCCTGGGGAACCACCTCCACGCCGATCAACCGGCGGCAGCGATCCGCTAAAGTCAGGCCGATGGTGCCCACGCCGCAGTACAGATCCAGCAGCACCTGGTCGCCGGTCAAGCCCGCAAAATCACCGGCCAGCGCATACAAGCGTTCACATTGGTCGTGGTTGACTTGATAAAAAGCATGGGGGCCGATGGCAAAGGTCTTGCCGCACAGCTTGTCCAGCAGTTCGCCCTTGCCCCAAAGCACCCGATCCCGGTCACCCAAAATCACATTGGTGCGCCGGGTGTTACTGTTTAGCACCACGCCCACCAAGCCGGGCACAGCGGCACGCAAGGCAGCGCAAAGTGCGTCCCCGCCGGGCAGATCCGTGCCGTTGATCACAATACAAGCCAACACCTGGCCGGTAGCCTGGCCCTTGCGGAAATACAAGTGGCGCAGCAGGCCGGTGCCGGTCTCCTCATTATATACGGAAATTTGATGTTCTTCCGCCCATTGCAGGCAAGCCGCCACACCGGCGGAAAAATCCGTACACTGGAGCAGGCAATCTCCGGTAGGCACCACACGGTGGCTCTTATAGGCATAAAAACCGGCTACCGGTCGGCCGTCTTGCAGCTGCACCGGGTACTGGGCTTTATTGCGATAGCGCACGGTATCGGGCGCTGCCAACACGCCCTCCACCTGCAAATCCAGGTGGCCGATCCGCTGAAAAGCATCGTCGATCCGCTGCTGCTTAAAGCGCAGTTCTTCGGCGTAATCCACCGTGCGAAAGGCACAGCCGCCGCACTGAGCAGACACCGGGCAGTCACTCTCCACCCGATGAGGCGATGGCTCCAGCACCTGTTGCAGTCGGGCAACGGCGTAATTCTTCTTGGCCTTGATAACATGGGCGGTCACCCGATCGCCGGGCACACCGCCGCGCAAAAACACCGGCACGCCGTCCCGGCGCCCCAATGCGCTGCCCTCGGAAGTCAGGGCGGTTATATTCAGTTGAATCTCATCATTCTTTTTGAGTTGCACCCAAATCACCGTCCTTCCCACAGTCGCCCTCGGCGGGTTATGCCTCTGTATAAATCACTTTGTCTATTTTGCCGGAGAGCTTGGAAATGCCCTTCTCCACCCGCACCAGTCGGAACAGCGCAGCACGCAGCAGACCAACCAAAGTACATACGGCAAAGATGGCGGTCGCGCAACCCACGCTCACCACGGGTATCCAATACCAAGCCAAGTCTTGAATCCAAGTGAAAGCGCCGGTCAGCACAAGATCATAGACCAGCACATGGCCATGGATAATATAGACATCAAACGTAACGGCAGATACCTTCTCCAGTACCTTGCCGTGCACTTTCCACTTTTTATCAGCCAAAGCGAGTAGAACGCACACACCCATAAGCAATACCAAAGGCGAAGTGTAACGCACCATATGTTATGATTTTTGCCGACAACATGCGTAACCAGTATATTGCCAAAAAGTAAAACAAATGAGGTGCCCAAGAAAATCAACGCCGCATACTTCTTCAAAAATTTGAATTTGCCATCCGCTTTTACTCGCCCCAGATATGCGCCGATGGTATAAAGAGACAACAGCCAGGCAAAGGAATAGCCCTCCTCAAAGCGGAAAAAATCCACAGGTATTACCGATGGCAAACAAGAAAAAATAAGAATTTGCAAAATTACCAGTATACCATGTTGCTTCTTAGACAAGCACAGCAGCATTTTGTTGATAAACGGCTGCAAAATCAGCACCGGAATAAAGCATGTAATATACCAGTACACGCCAAACGGTGATGGAATCACACTTTTTACAACACCTAAAAAGCCATCTATTTTCTGGGGTAAGAAAATCAAAAAGGCCAATGTTATGGATATGGTATAGAACAAAACGATGATGATCAATTGAATGCTTCTAAAACAAGAATTGCGGCTTTTATAGATACCTAGATAGCCTGATAAAATCGCAAAAATATCCAAACAACAAAAGACACAGATATTCACCCACACAGCAATCCAGTAATTGAGGGTGTGACTGCAAGGCTCCGCAGGGATCACGCCGCCACGATTCACAACATGGAGCAATACAATTCCGATCATGGACAGGATACGACAAACATCCAGCCCCGCATTCCGTTCCTTACCGACCATAAACAGACCTCTTTCCATTTCCGGCACAATACAAGCGACGGCAAAAGCCGTTTCTGCACACTGCACCCAGATCACCGTCCTTTATCATAGCATAAAACCACGGGAAAAGGAAGTGTTAAAATGAAAAAGGCGGCGGGCAAATTTCCTTGCCTGCCGCACTTTTTTGCAGATTTAACGATGGACGGCCCGCTGCACTGCCTTGACCAGCTCCACCACCGGGATCACTGCCAGAGCCAGCGCCATCGACGCGCCGTAGGCTGTACCGGACAGAGGAACAAAATCAAAGGCCGCAGCCAACGCCGGCACATACAGCACCACCGTGGACAGCACCAAAGACAGCACCATGGCACCCCACAAATAGCCGTTTTGCCCCATAGAGAACAAACTGGCCCGGCGCGAGCGCATATTAAAGCTATGGAAGATCTCCGCCATAGACAGGGTAAAAAACGCCATGGTCATGCCGGTTTTATGGGCCAGCGGGTCCGTAATACGTACCAGTGCCGCCCAGTCCATTTGTACCGGGCAGGTAAGCAGCAGACCGCTGAAGTAAGCCAGCAGGGTCACCGCCGTTACCAGCAGTCCCTGCCAGGCCACATCGAAGCCCATACCCCCTGCAAAAATGCCGTCCTTTGGATCTCGAGGGCGGCGGCGCATGAGCTCCGGCTCGCCCCGCTCCATACCCAGTGCCAGCGCCGGAAAGCAATCGGTGATCAAATTGATCCACAGAAGGTGTACCGGCTCCAAAATGGTAAAGCCCAGCAGAGTGGCCACCAAAATGGTGAGCACCTCTGCCAAGTTAGAGGACAGCAAAAACTGAATGGACTTGCGGATATTGTCATACACCCGGCGGCCCTCCTCCACGGCCGCTACAATGGTGGCGAAGTTGTCGTCCGTCAGCACCATATCCGCCACATTCTTGGTCACATCCGTGCCGGTCATGCCCATGCCTACGCCAATATCCGCCGCCTGAATGGCCGGGGCGTCATTGACCCCATCGCCGGTCATGGCAGTCACAGCCCCCTGCCGGTGAAAGGCCTCTACAATACGCACCTTATGCTTTGGCTGCACACGGGCAAACACGCTGCACCGGGCAACGGCATCGTCCAACGCCCGATCGTCCATTTGGCTCAGCTGGGCGCCGGTGAGCACCTCCCCCTCCGGCTCCAAGATCCCCAGCTGCCGGGCAATGGCTGCGGCAGTATCCCGATGATCGCCGGTGATCATCACCGGACGAATACCCGCTTGACGACAAGCGGCAATGGCCGCCACCGCCTCCGAGCGCACCGGATCCATCATACCCACCAGCCCCAGGTAGCAAAGCCCCTGTTCCAGTGCCTCCGGCGACCGGGCAGACGGCAGGGACGGGTACTGCCTGGTTGCAGCGCAAAGCACTCGTAGCGCCCGGTCTGCCATACGCCGATTTTCGTCCAGGATCCGGCGGCGCAGATCCGCAGTCAAGGGTACCACTCTCCCCTGCTGCCAGGTGTGAGTGCACCGCTTCAGTACCACATCCGGCGCGCCCTTGGTGTACTGCACCACGCCTTCCGGGGTGCGGTGGAGCGTCGTCATCATCTTGCGGGCAGAGTCGAAGGGCAGTTCCCCCACCCGGGGGTACTGCCGCTCCAGCGCCGCCTTTTCCAGCCCCAGATCTGCCGCGTCCTGCACCAGCGCCACCTCTGTGGGTTCACCCTCCATGCGGTCCCCGGCCCGGTGGGCGTCCGAACACAGCGCCATAGCGGTCATGAGCTGCTCCGGCGGCACACCGGTGCGGGCGGTAACGGTCATTTTATTTTGAGTCAGCGTGCCGGTTTTGTCCGAGCAGATCACCTGCGTACAGCCCAGGGTCTCCACCGCCGTCAGTCGCCGGATCACTGCGTGGCGACGGCTCATTTTGGTCACGCCGATGGACAGCACAATCGTCACCACCGCTGCCAGCCCCTCCGGAATGGCAGCCACCGCCAGAGACACCGCCACCATAAAGGTGGACAGCGCGCCGCTAAAGGTCAGCCCGCCTGCCAGTAAGCTGCGCCCTACATCTAACGCAAAGATCCCGGCACAGATGGCCAGCACCAGCAGGGACAAAATTTTAGACAGCTGGGTCAATTTCCTTTGCAGAGGCGTGGCGTTCTGTCCGGCGGTGTTCAGGGCGTGGGCAATGCGTCCCATTTGCGTGTCCATACCGGTGGCAATCACCACAGCACGCCCGCGGCCGTACACCACATTGGCACCCATAAATACCAAATTGCTGCAAGCGGAGGGCGGCAGCGCCTGCCCATCGTCTGGCAAAGGGGCCGCGGATTTTTCCACCGGCTGGGACTCGCCGGTAAGAGCGGATTCCTCCACCCGCAGGCCAATGCTCTCCAGCACCCGGCAGTCTGCGGGAATACGATCACCGGCAGACAGCAGCACCACATCACCGGGCACCAGAGTGCGGCTGGGCACGGTACACTCTGCCCCGCCCCGCAGCACCCGAGAGGTGGCCGGGGTCATCTCCTGCAAGGCGGCAATGGCCTTTTCCGCCTTGCTCTCCTGCACCACGCCTAAGACGGCATTCACCGTCACCACGGTCATAATGATCAGCACATCCGCCGGGAATTCCCGGTGCACGACACACAGCACCGCAGACACGGCGGCCGCCGCCAGCAGCACCAGGATCATCGGGTCGGATAGTTGCAGCATAAACCGCCGCCACAGGCTGTCGCCCTTTTTCCGCGCCAGCCGGTTTTCGCCATGTTTTGCCAGCCGGGCAGCCGCCTGTTTGCGGCTCAGCCCGCCGGGGGCGCTGTTCAGTTCCCGCAGCACCCGCTCTGCCGTCCATCTGTATGCCTGCATTGCAGAACCTCCCATTTGAAAATAAAAAGACCCGTATATAGGATCACTACATACGAGTCTGTTTTTTATTCCGGGTGGCGGTTCGTCAGGCGCGAGCCACCATTTCGCCGTATTCTTCCTTGCTTTTCTTAATAAAGGCCGCCACTGCCTCTGCGGTGGGCATAGCGTCCGAGCAGCTGTGGGCGGAGATGAGCATAGAGGCCGAGGCGGAGCCGAACTCCAGGCACTCGATCATCTCTTTGCCTTGCAGCAGGCTGTACAGAAAAGCGGAGCCGTAGCCGTCGCCGCCGCCAAAGCCCTTGAGCACCACCGCCGGGAAGGGCTTAATGGAGTAATAATTGCCGTCGTTGGTGTAGGCAGTGGAGCCGTCTTTGCCGTGCTTAATGACGCAAATCGTCGCACCAAAGGACTGCCAGTAGCGGGCGCTCTCCGGGTCGGAGCCTTTTACGCCCACAATGCCCTCCATCAGATCAAATTCCTCACGAGAGCCCATAATAATATCCGCACCACGAGCCACTAAGCTGTAATACACAGCAATCTCGTCCTTGGACTGCCAGGTGTACGCCCGATAGTCGATGTCAAAGATAATACGCACATTGTTTTTCTGGGCCAGCATCATGGCCTTTAAGCAGGCCTCTCTGGACGGAGACTTGGCCAGCGCCGTGCCGCTGATCACAATGGCCTTAGCAGAAGCAATATACGCCTCGTCAATATCCTCCGGCGCCAGGCAAAAATCTGCCACATTATCCCGGTACATTAAGATGGAGGACTGCTCTTTAGACAGAATTTCCGTAAAAGTCAGACCAATGCACTCGCCGTTCTTGGCTCGGGTCACATGGGAGGTGTCGATCCCCTCATTTTGGAAATACTCCACCACATAGTCCCCAAACTGGTCGGCAGACACACAGCCGCAAAAGCCCACCTTGCAGCCCAGCCGGGCCAGACCTACGGCAATATTGGCCGGAGAGCCGCCTACATACTTGTTAAAATTAGACGACTGGGACAGCGGCTTATACATATCCGTGGGGTTAAAATCAATGGCAATGCGGCCGATGGGGATAAAATCCAGCGGTTTGGTTCTGTCAAATTCAATGTACTTCATAGTTCCCTCTCCATAAATTTATGCGCAGGCGACAGGTTTATGCCTTGCCGTCTGTGCCGAAAATCAAAATGTGGCGGTGGGCGTTCTTATCCGCCCCCTGCACCTATGCCCCTTGCAGATCGTAGTAACCGCCGATAGCACCGGCGTCGTAAGCGCCTCGCACCGTCTGCTCCACGCTGTCAAAAGTGGCCGTGGCAATGTTGATCTTTTGGATCCCTGTCTGGGCACAGCGGCGGAAATCCTCCGGCGAAATGCCGGTGCCGCCGTGGAGCACCAAGGGCGTGTGGGTATCCTCGGCCACCTGCGCCAAAATATCAAACCGTAGCTTTGGCGTGGCCTTATAATTGCCGTGGGCGTTACCGATGGCGATGGCCAGAGCGTCCACCCCGGTTTCCTGCTCAAAGCGCACCGCGTCCGCCGGGTCCGTGCAATGCATAGCGATCTCCTCAGAGCCATCCTCCGAACCGCCTACACAGCCGATCTCCGCCTCCACGGCAGCACCGTAAGGGCGCGCCATCTCTATAATGCGGCAGGTCTCCGCTATATTCTCATCCAGAGGCAGATGAGAGCCGTCAAACATCACGGAGGTAAAGCCCAGCTCCAGCGCCTGGCCGATCTTCTTCTCCGTTTTGCCGTGGTCAAAGTGCACCGCCACCGGCACGCTTGCCTGCCGGGCAGCGGCCACCATCAAGGGACCGATCAGCTCCAGCGGCGACTGGCGCAGCCGCACCTCCGCAATCTGGAGGATCACCGGGGCGCGCAGTTCCTCTGCCGCTTGCAGCACACCCAGCACCATCTCCATATTGGCAACGGAGAAGGAGCCAACGGCATAGCCGCCGACACGGGCATCCGCCAGCAGATCACGCATATTCACCAGCATAGGCACACCTCAAATACAAATCAAAAAATACGATGAGTCGGGCGTAAGCCGAGTTCTGTCTTGGGCAATTATCTATCTCGTCGCACGGTTGCCCGTGCGCTCCAGCCATCCTTCGAAGTTTTGTGTCGAGCAAACAACCCTTCAGTCGATGTTGCAGCGGATAGGGTTTACATGGCAGGGAATGTCTCCACCCCCTCGGTGAGCTCTTACCTCGCCTTTCCATCCTTACCGCAAAAGCGGCGGTTTATTTCTGTTGCACTTTCCCTAGGGTCGCCCCCGGCGGCCGTTAGCCGTTATCCTGCTCTGTGCTGCTCGGACTTTCCTCACGCAGTAACCTGCGCGCAACTGCCTGCCCGGCTCATCTTCTCCATTTTAATCCATAGCACCGGGGAATGTCAACTGTTTTTCTGCCGGGCAAGAATTTACAGAACAGGTCTTGCATTTCTGTTCTTTTTGTAATACTATGGAGCAAAGAAAGGCAGGTAATCGGAATGCCCAGATTTGAACAGGAAGGCTTTGACCCCCGCCGTCGGCGGGAGAACGACGCCCTGGACCGCACGGTGCCGGAGGAAGACCGGCATTTGGACCCGGAAGTGGACCTGGATTTTAACCGTCGGCAGCGGGATGTGATCGATCGGCAGGACGAAAGCGGGATCAACCCTTGCGACTATCGAGACCCCTACGCCCCCTCGGCACCGTACAACCAAAATAACGACTATGACCCAAACGGTTACATAGAGCCACCGGCGCCGCCCCGCCGGTTTGAGAGCGAGCGCCCGGCAGATTTTTATACGGACCGGAGCAACACGCCTACGCCCACGCGTGCCCACCACCGGGAGCGGACAAGCCGTGATCCCCGCACCGTGGGCCGCAGCCATACCCCCACCGACAAGCACGGCAAGCCGCCAAAAAAAGGCAAGGGCAGCAAAAAGGCAAAAGTGGGGCTAAGTATCTTTTGCGTGCTGCTGGCGCTGATTATCATTCTTGTGGGCTGCGCCACCGGCGTGCTGGGCAAGATCACCTATCATGCGCACAAAGAAAATGAATATGTGACAGCATCGAATCTAAAGAGCGACCCGCGGGTAAAGAATGTGCTGCTGTTGGGCGTAGACGCCAGGCCCAAAGACAAGGCCAGCGCCTCCCGCAGTGACACCATGATGCTGATTTCTGTGGACTCTGTGCACCACACTATTAAGATGACCTCCTTTTTGCGAGACACCTGGGTGTATATCCCCTGCAAGGATATGAGTCAACGGCTGAACGCCGCCTGCCAGTACGGCGGTTACAGCGGCGTGGTAGACACCATTGAATACAACTTCGGCGTAAAGATCGACAACTATGTGGTCGCGGATTTTGAGATGTTCCAGGTACTGGTGGACGCCATCGGCGGCGTAGAAGTGAAGGTTACCAAGGCGGAGGCCAAGGAGGTCACCGGCCACCCCAAGCGCTACGGCAATGTGAAGTTAGAGGCCGGCAAGCACAACCTGACCGGCAAGCAGGCCCTGGCCTACTGCCGCATTCGCAAGATCGACACGGACTTTGTACGCACCAAGCGCCAGCGCACGGTGATGAACGCCATTATTAAAAAAATGAAGTCCTCCAACCCCTTTACCCTGTATAAAATGGCCAGCAACGCCGCCCCGTATATTGAGACGAATATGACCAAAAGCGAACTGTGCAGCTTTGTGGCCAAGGCCGGCAGCTGCGCCACCAGCACCCACCAGGCCCGGGTACCTTTCCCGGACACTTGGTGGTATGACACCATCAACGGCAACTCCGTCATCGCCATCAATAAAGAGGAGAATAAAAAGCAGCTGATCGACTTTATCTACAACAAGACCTCCGAACAGCTGGACAAAGAAGAAGCCGCAGCAGCCAAGAACTGACCTGGAGGTCGGCAAAAAATGACCGCCGTGTTTAACGAATTTATCGAGATTTAGTGTAACTTATTGAGTACAGCAAATAGCCCCCGCATTTGTGAAAATGCGGGGGCTTGTGTTTATTGGGTAATTCGTGGGGCGGGGGCTTGCTCCCGCCGTGTAATCCCTCCGTCTGCTCGCAAACTCGCAGCCACCTCCCTTTACAAGGGAGGCAAATTGGTTTCAATATCTTTGTCCCCCTTGCAAAGGGGGAAGCGGCGTAGCCGCAGGGGGATTGGCGGGCGGCAATTACAAGATGTATTACTTCTTGGTGGTCACGCTCTTGGCCTTACTCCACCCGGAGTAGAGCTTTACGCTCTTGCCACCGATTTTTACGGTTTTATAGGTGCGTACCCGCACATAATACTTCTTCTTGGCGGACAGCTTGCTCACACTCTTAGAAGTTGTCTTATTCTTGCTGATCGTCACCGTCTTGGCGCTCTTAAACTTGCTGCTGGTACTATACTGCACCTGGTATCCGGTGGTTTGCGTCGCCTGCTTTTTCCAGGTCACCTTAAAGCCTTTCTTGGCAGCGGTGACTTTAGACACGCTGGTACCCTTGGGGTTAATATTATAGGTCATGGACTTACTGCCGCTGTAATTGCCCTTGAGGGTCACTTTTACGG
>OJNY01000298.1_pt1 | contig 38908 bp, 40 predicted proteins | sample 1597931 | NCBI WGS metagenome assembly OJNY01 (sample SAMN01915209, study PRJEB22387) | human gut metagenome | isolation source: stool | host: Homo sapiens | place: USA
TTATAGTACATCATTTTGAATACAAAATCAATAGTTTTTTGAAAATTTTTAGTAAAATTGTACATTTTCTTTCTCTTTTATTTCACTCAATGCTTAAATCATTAAGTTTAGAGTTATTTTTGCATATTTTTTGTGCATTTTCACTAATACGTTTTAGCAGAATTACATAGGATTTTACATTATTCTTTCATTAAATCTCCTATATAGATATAAAAAAAATGCCGCACCACATTACATAGTACGGCATTTGTCCCAAAATTATTCCCAATATTTTATTTCATTACAATCTCAATACTTAGTATCAATATTATACGTTAATCTGCGCTGTCATGCCAAGCTCATCCCTGTTGGCTTCAAGTATAGGGTTTATAACTTCATTTAAGAATTCATCAACCTGCTCCTTGGCACGTCCTGTATACTTAGACGGATCCATTGACTTCTTGAGGTCATCAAGAGAAAGATTAAACGCAGGGTCTGCGGCGATAAGCTCAAGAAGATTATTGTCAAGACCTCTCTCCTTGACATTGCGTCCTGCTTCCATAGAAAGTGTTCTTATCTTCTCATGAAGCTCCTGACGGTCGCCGCCTGCCTTTACGGCATCCATCATAATGTTCTCGGTAGCCATGAAAGGAAGCTCTGCCATGATATGCTTCTCAATAACCTTCTCATACACTACAAGTCCGTCAACAACATTCATGTATAAGTCTAAGATACCATCCACAGCAAGGAATGCTTCCGGCACGGACATTCTCTTGTTGGCAGAATCGTCAAGTGTTCTCTCAAACCACTGTGTAGCGGATGTGATCGCAGGATTCATCGCATCAGCCATAACGAAGTTGGCAAGGGAGGCTATTCTCTCACTTCTCATAGGATTTCTCTTGTATGCCATAGCAGATGAACCTATCTGGTTCTTCTCAAACGGCTCCTCAATCTCCTTTAAGTGCTGTAAAAGCCTTATATCATTGGAGAACTTATGCGCACTGGCCGCAATACCTGCAAGAACATTGACAACTCTTGTGTCAACCTTACGCGAATAAGTCTGTCCCGATACAGGATATACATCCTCGAAGCCCATCTTATTTGCAATCATCTTATCAAGCCTGCGGATTCTGTCATGATCCCCGTCAAAAAGTTCAAGGAAGCTTGCCTGTGTACCTGTTGTACCCTTAGAACCTAAAAGTCTCATAGAGCCGATGAGATAGTCAAGGTCATCAAGGTCAAGCTTCAGTTCCATAAGCCAGAGAGTTGCTCTCTTTCCCACCGTAGTAGGCTGTGCAGGCTGGAAATGTGTAAATGCAAGTGTAGGAAGTGCCTTGTACTTATCTGCGAACCTTGCAAGCTCTGCCATAACATTCACAAGCTTCTTTCTCACAAGCTTAAGTGCCTCTGTCATAACAATAAGGTCTGTATTGTCTCCGACGTAGCAGCTTGTAGCTCCAAGGTGGATGATTCCCTTAGCCTTAGGGCACTGAACACCGTACGCATACACATGCGACATGACATCATGTCTTACAAGCTTCTCCCGCTCCTTTGCAACCTCGTAGTTGATGTCATCCTGATGAGCCTTAAGCTCCTTTATCTGCTCATCGGTGATATCAAGACCAAGCTCCTTCTCTGTCTCTGCAAGTGCAATCCAGAGCTTTCTCCATGTACGGAACTTCTTGTCCGGTGAAAAAATATACTGCATCTCCTTGCTCGCGTATCTCTCAGCGAGTGGGGTCTGATAACGGTCTGTGCTCATTCGTGTATTCTCCTATCTGATTTAATCATTATATTACAATTGTCTATTATTTCTGCGTAAAAAACTATTCGTGTTCACCGCGGATATCCTTATCCGGTGGTGCTATAGGATAGTTTCCGGTAAAGCATGCGTCACAGAAGTCACATCTCTCCTCAACCATGTGCTTTAAGTCATTCACATCTATATAGCCAAGTGAATCGGCTCCTATGTACTCACATATCTGGTCAACAGTGTGTGTGCTCGCTATAAGCTGGTCGCTTGACGGAATATCCGTTCCGAAGTAGCATGGGTACAAAAATGGTGGTGAAGATATTCTTACATGCACTTCCTTTGCTCCCGCATCCTTTAACATCTTGACAATTCTCGCACTGGTGGTTCCTCTTACTATTGAATCATCTATCATAATAACGCGTTTATCCTTAACCGCCTCCGTAAGCACATTAAGCTTAATCTTTACACTGCTCTCACGCTGTGCCTGCTTAGGCTTGATGAAGGTACGTCCCACATAGCTGTTCTTGATGAATGCCATTCCGTAAGGGATTCCGGACTCCAGCGCGTAGCCCATGGCTGCAACGTTTCCCGATTCAGGTACACCTACAACGAGATCCGCATCAACCGGATGGGATTTTGCGAGAAGCCTTCCCGCCATGATTCTTGACATATACACACTTACACCATCAATATGACTGTCCGGTCTTGCAAAATATATGTACTCAAAAATACATTTCTTATGTACAGGCTGGCACATGGAGGTGTCAGACTCAATGCGTCCGTCCGCTGTGATTGTCACTATCTCGCCCGGAAGTACATCCCTCACAAATTCCGCTCCTACCGCATCAAGTGCACATGTCTCAGATGACATCACATAAGTATTATCTCTTTTTCCGATGCAAAGAGGCTTAAAACCAAAAGGATCTCTTGCACCAATCATCTTTCGTGGACTCAGGACAATAAGTGAGTAAGCTCCCACAATTTTCTTCATTGCACTTGCAACTGCCTTCTCAACGCTCGACGTGTTGAGTCGTTCCCTGGCTATATGATAAGCTATAACCTCCGAATCGATTGTAGTCTGGAAAATAGCTCCGGTATATGAAAGCTCCTCCCTCAAATCAACAGCATTGATAAGATTACCATTATGAGCCATTGCAAGCGTACCCTTGACATAGTTAAGAACAAGCGGCTGGGCATTCTCTCTTGTCGAACTTCCCGCCGTTGAATAGCGCACATGTCCGACTCCGATATTGCCCTTGAGCTTTTCCAAATCCTCAGGTGTGAACACCTCATTCACAAGCCCCATATCCTTGTGTGAGAGTACCTTCCCCTTCGGTCCGTTAGTATCACTTACCGCAATACCGCAGCTCTCCTGCCCTCTATGCTGAAGTGCAAACAATCCATAGTATATGGTTGAGGCTACATCCCCGCCATCTAAATCATATACGCCGAAAACTCCACACTCCTCGTGAACCCCATCTTCATCATAGTAGCTGTCCGATATATTATTCATTTTCTGTCCCATATTAGCTCCGCATTATTAAGTTTGACTTAGATTTCAATAGACTACAGTGTAAACTCCCTGCCTGTAAGAAGAAGATATGCTTCCTTATACTTATCAACAGTCTTTGTGACAACCTCCTCAGGGAGAAGATAATCGCTGTCCGGGTTAGCCTTTAACCAGTCTCTTACATACTGCTTGTCAAATGACGGCTGACCCTTGCCTGCCTCATAGCCCTCAAGCGGCCAGAAACGTGAGCTGTCCGGTGTAAGCATCTCATCACCGATTACAACCTCACCATTCTCATCAAGACCGAACTCGAACTTAGTATCAGCAATGATAATGCCCTTGCTGAGTGCGTACTCTGCACACTTCTTGTAGAGTGCGATTGTGCAGTCCTTAATCTTTGCAGCATACTCAAGACCCTTTCCCGGGAACTTCTTCTCAAGTACTTCTATACTTCTTTCATATGAGATATTCTCATCATGGTCACCTATCTCTGCCTTGGTGCTAGGTGTGTAGATTGGCTCAGGGAGCTTCTGTGATTCCTTGAGTCCCTCAGGAAGCTTAATTCCACATACAGTTCCGTTCTTCTTATAGCTCTCCCAGCCGCTTCCCGTAATATATCCACGCACAATACACTCTATAGGGAGCATTGTGAGCTTCTTACACATCATAGCTCTCTTATAAAAACGCTCATCATGGAAAAACTCAGGCATGTCATTATTGTCAACTGTAATCATATGATTAGGTACAACATCTTTCGTGTAATCAAACCAAAACTTAGACATCTGTGTCAGAATGGCACCCTTAGCTGTAATCTTGTTCTTTAAAATGTGGTCAAAAGCTGAAATTCTGTCTGTTGCCGCAATGACAAGGTTCTCGCCGATATCATATACCTCTCTGACTTTTCCTTCGTATAATAACTTGAATTCTTCCATCTTTATCCTCTTTTCCGCCCTCCCCGGGCAATATGTGTGGACAGGTGTTATTTTCACGTTCCTGCCTGATATACGTTTTTAGTATAAAGCATAGGCATACAGAAATCAACTTAGATTTTGCTTCATTTTTTCACAATATGATGTTGAGGTCAAAACATGCTAATTTAATGTACGAGTGTATAACGATATGTTTATTGCCTTGTCTGATATTCGGCTCTCTCACTTTCCGGGGTGAGGTTGCTTACCGCATATAAAAAGTTCATTCCTGCATTCTCAGCCACCTTCCCGTCAGAACCATACTCATTTCCCACCATAAGACATTTCTCCGGTGTAATGTCAGCCTCAGGATACTTTGCAAACAGATAAGCTGCAAATTCCGCATCCGGTTTCTTAAAGCCTGCATCCGATGATATAGCTATTCCGTCAAAATACCTTACAAGACCAAGCTGCTCAAGCTCCGGCATAGTGAATATTGCCTGTGCGTTGGACAGAAGCCATACCTTCACTCCCTGCCTGTTAAGCTCCCCAAGCATATCATACACGCCATCATACACCTTAAAGTACGCTCTCGACTCTGCCCTGAAAATATAGCCGAACACATCTGAGAATTCTCTGGTAACCCTGCTGTTTTTTAATGTACACAGCTCATAAAATACATCGGAAATATTAATTTCAATCTTATTGTCCGGGTATCTGTTCTGAAGAAGGCTGCTATATTTTCTGCATAGACGCATGTACTCTCTCTTCAATTCCTTGTGCTCATAATGAACTCCATGTCGTCTCAGAAACTTGGCAAGCTTCTTCCAGAAGTTCTTCTCCTCCTCGTCCGTATGTATATCTACCAAGGTTCCGTACAAATCAAACACAGCATGCTTAGCGCCGGTTCGCTCCACTTCATTTATGACGGAATCCCTGATATCCGCAATGTTGCATATTGTCATGTTGACCTCCATATTCTTATGATTTATCTATTTTTCTGTCTAGGTGCGTTTTTCTTTTATAATAAGATTCGGGTGTCAAAACATGCTGTATATACTTAGCCGTGTATAACGTATTATGTTTATGCATATCACGACTTTGGGAGAAGCTTAGATGTTCTTAGAACATCTTGCTTCGTACAATGGAGCTGATATGCATAAACACAATACGTTATACACTCGTAAATTAAATTGGCATGTTTTGACACCTGAATCATAATAAATATAAAAGCAAGCCCTTAAGCCTGCTTTTATATGGGGTACAATATTCAAACTATGAAAGCTTCCAGATGTCCTTGTTATACTCCTCAATGGTTCTGTCTGATGAGAAGAAGCCTGCATTTGCTATATTGTGGAGCATCTTCTTAGCCCAGCTCATTCTGTCCTCATAATCAGCGAACGCCTTATCCTTAACCTTGATGTACTCCTCAAGGTCTAAGAGTGTCATGAACCAGTCCTTGTTGAGAAGCTCATTGTAAAGGCGTTCAAGGTTCTCCTCATTGCCAATTGCAAGAAGCTCATCACTCACGATGAAATCAACCGCATCCTTTATAACATCACTCTTCTCATAGTAGTCCATCGATACATAGTCTGCCTTTGCATAGTGCTCGATAACCACATCCGCTGTCTTTCCGAAGATATATTCATTCTCCTTGCCTGCGAACTGGCTTATCTCAACATTTGCACCATCTAAGGTTCCAAGTGTAACCGCACCGTTTAACATGAACTTCATGTTACCTGTACCTGAAGCCTCCTTAGAAGCAAGTGAAATCTGCTCGGAAATATCACATGCAGGTATAAGCTTCTCTGCCTTGGTTACATTGTAATTCTTTACCATGACAACCTTAAGATAAGGACTTACCTCAGGGTCATTATTGACAAGCTCCTGCATGCAGAGGATAAGATGAATTATATCCTTTGCGATAACATAAGCAGGTGCAGCCTTGGCTCCGAAGATAACCGTGATTGGTCTTGCCGGCTTCTTGCCGTCCTTGATTTCAAGGTACTTGTGAATCACATAGAGTACGTTCATCTGCTGTCTCTTGTACTCATGAAGTCTCTTAATCTGAATATCGAAGATTGAGTTCTCGTCAAGTTCAATTCCCTGTGTCTCGGACAGATAATTGGAGAGTTCAATCTTGGCATCCTTCTTAATCTCTAAGAGCTCATTTAATACCTTCTCATCATCGACGAACTTCTCAAGCTTTTTAAGCTCAGTTGCATCCGTCTTGTAGCCGTCACCGATAAGGCTTGTGATAAAATCGGCAAGCGGAGCGTTGCAGTGTAAAAGCCATCTTCTGAAGGTGATACCATTGGTCTTATTGTTGAACTTCTCAGGATAAATCTTGTAGAAGTTATTAAGCTCAGAATCCTTCAAAATCTCGGTGTGGAGATATGCAACACCGTTTACGCTGTAGCCATAGTGTATATCCATGTGTGCCATATGCACTCTGTCATCCTCGTCGATAATGTACACGCTCTCATCGTCGAACTTAGCGCGCACTCTCTTGTCTAACTCCTTTATGATAGGCATGAGCTGCGGAACAGCCTTCTTAAGATAAGCGATAGGCCACTTCTCAAGAGCTTCAGCTAAGATTGTGTGGTTAGTGTATGCACAGGTGTTAGTAACCTCCTTGATTGCCGCATCCATGGACATTCCCTCCGCTGTGAGAAGTCTTATAAGCTCAGGAATAACCATTGAAGGATGTGTATCGTTAATCTGGATTGCAACATACTCGTGAAGGTCGGTAAGCTTGCAGCCTCTTTCCTTTGCTTCCTTTAAAATAAGCTGTGCGGCGTTGCTTACCATGAAGTACTGCTGATATACGCGCAGAAGTCTTCCTGCCTCGTCCGAATCATCCGGGTAGAGGAAAAGCGTAAGATTCTTCTTAATCTCAGCCTTATCAAAATCAATGCCCTCTTTGACAATGCTCTCATCGATTGTCTCGATGTCAAAAAGATGAAGCTTGTTGGTGCGGTTATTGTAGCCTGTTACAAGAATGTCATACATTCTCGATGTAACTTCCATGCCGCCGAACTTAACCTTATAAGAAACATCTGTCTTGTTGAGCCAGCTCTTCTTGTCAATCCAAGGATTCTTTGTCTCATACTGTAAATTATCCTTGAATTCCTGCTTAAAAAGTCCAAAATGATAGTTAAGACCAACTCCGTCTCCGTTAAGACCAAGGCTTGCGATGGAATCAAGAAAACATGCCGCAAGTCTTCCAAGTCCTCCGTTTCCAAGTGATGGCTCCGGCTCAATCTCCTCTATCTCAGCAAGGCTTCTTCCAGCAGCATTTAACTCTGCCTTAACCTCGTCATATAATCCGAGATTAATAAGGTTGTTCGATAAAAGCTTACCGATGAGGAACTCTGCCGAGATATAGTAGAGCTTTCTCTTACCCTCGTTGCTCTCCTTCTGCGTCGCAAGCTCGTTAACACTTGTGAGGAGTGCGTCATAAATCTCTCTGTCCGTGCACTCTGCGATTGACTTTCCGTACTGCTTTAATACTGCTTCCTTAACCATAATTACCTGACCTTTCCGGGCTGCTGCCCCAAAAATTGTGCTACTGATAAACCACTCACCTATTGTTGGTGAAAATGTCATCAATAATCAGCGTTATTATATTGTCATGTCTAAAAATGTTCTGTCGCTTCCTGTCCTTTGGCTGATATCCTGATACCTAAGCTTTATAATGTAACCCATACCATATCTCAATCAGCTTATGTTTGCATTATAATCTTATTTACGCATATAAATCTTGCATTATTATGGCATAAAGTGGTACAATTCTATCATTCAATACAATGTTCCGGCATTTAACATGCCATTCCACCCAGATATTGGCTTGCACTAAGCAATACAGGCGGCAAAATATGTCTGATATAAAATTGCATGATGTTGAGGTCACAAGGTATATTGACCTCTCATAGAACAGGAGGCTCCCACATGCACGGCGGAAATTACGAAAATTACCATGAAAACAAATCCCACACAAGTGCGGGCTTCCCGTACAACACCTATCTCTGCACGATTCCTCAGGATTTTGAGAGTGTCGCCCTGCACTGGCATGATGACGCAGAAATTATATATATTAAAAAAGGACGTGGGATAGTGAGCGTTGACCTGGAGGATATCAGAGTCGAAGCCGGCGACATCGTGTTCATCCTCCCCGGCAGGCTTCACTCGATAAGAAGCTACCCGAATGTACGCATGGAATATGAGAACATTATCTTTGACATGGAATTTTTATCGTCTAAGCTCCCCGAGCGGATGTACAGCGAATATTTTACGCCGATGCTCGACGGAGAGCTTGAATTTCCGGTGCTGATTTCACCTGAGACGTGCAGAAAATACGCGGATGCCGCCCACTTTATCGACATGGCGGACGACTGCTGCCGTGACAGGGCGCAAGCCTACGAGATTGCGGTTAAAGGCTACCTTTTCTGTTTTTTTTCCGCACTCTTTTCCGACTGCAAGCCCGTTTCCGCCTATAAGACCAATGACAACGTGGAAAAATTAAAAAGCGTGCTGCGGCACATCGAAAAGAACTACTCAGACATCATAACAATAGATGAAATGGCATCCTTATGCTGTTTTTCGTCATCACATTTTATGCGTTTCTTCAAACAGACCATGGGGATGCCATTTACAACCTATCTTAATGATTACCGATTAACTCTTGCCGCCAAGTCACTTCTCGAAACGCACAAGGCGGTGCTTGAAATCGCGTCGGAGTGCGGCTTTGATAACCTGTCCTATTTTAACAGGATATTTAAGAAAAAATACGGCATTACACCGAGGGAATACAGGCAGAGGCAGCCTTAGATATCGACTCCGAACAACAGCTGCCATATTTTAAATGTCCACAATTTTGCCATCTGCAATGGTTATCTTTCTGGTTGCCTTACAAATTTTTCTCAAGCCAGTGTGCCGCATAGGAGCAGGTAGCAATTACCTTACCACCGGACTTTTGTATCTGTTCTACCGCCATTTTGACAAGCTGCCCTGCTATTCCCTGTCCTCTGAGCGAATCATCCACAAAGGTGTGGTCTATGCAGTAGGTATCTCCGTCATTTGGAAATGTAATCTCTGCGATGACTTTTCCAGTGTCATCCTTGGCATATATTCTGTTGCTCTCAATAATGTAGTTCATGGTGCCTCCTTAGTTTCTAACTTAATTATCAATAATCGTAAATGCATAATCACTTTTAAAGCTTCCGGCTATCCCCTCTGTAGCATATACGCTGCCGTCATCCGTCATTAACACAAGGTCAAATGCAGTGACATCATATCCACCAAATGCTGCCCCGGAGCCATACTTTTTCCACAGTTCAATGCTCTTATCAAGTCCAAGCACATAGCAGGCTGTGGACAGACCATCCGCCAGCGTTCCGCTCTCACTTATAACTGTAACCGATATAAGTCCGCTGTCAGCAGGATAACCTGTAGATGTATCTATTATGTGGTGATACACCTTTCCATCCTCGATAAAGTACCTCTCATAACCGCCCGAGGTTACGATAGCCTTGTCATGCACCTTCAACGCCCCAATGTATGCCGGAATCGTGTTTTTCTGAGCGTCCACATCATTATTGCTTCTATCACTGTTATCGCTGACAGAATACAGACCCGATGTGAGCGGATTTTCAATCGCTATATTCCAGTCAGTTCTGTCCATTTTTTTATGATAGCAATAGACATTGCCACCCAGTGAAAAATAAGCCGATTTTATACCATACTCATCAAATATCTGCACAAGTCTGTCCGTTGCATAGCCTTTGGCTAGTCCTCCAAAATCAATCCCTTGACCTTCGGAAAGCTTCAGCATTCCCGGCTTTTGCTGTTTATGTTCATCAGCGGCATCTGATATATCTGAAAAATCTGAAGTATCAGAGGCTTCATAGCCCACAAGACTGCTGTCGCATAGTCTGAGTGTATCGGCAAGTGCAGAGATTTCAGGTACGGCATACTCACCTGTGGTGAAGCCCCACAGCTTCATAACAGGGTACACAGTCATATCGTAGGCACTGTTCGTAAGCTTATTTAACATGAGTGCATAGGTGACAAGCTCGTCCGTATCGCTGCTTAATTCTCCACCGCCATTCCTGTTGATTGTGCTTACCTCACTGTTATCATTTCCTGTGGACAAGAGCTCATCAAGCCTGTCTATCTCGCTTTGCACCGCATCCGCCGCTTCCTTGGCATTTTTACCATAGCAGGTAATCTGCATAACCGTATCCATGGCATAGAAACTGACTGATGCTTCTCTATTATCGGCACAGCCCTGACACAGCATAAGCATAGAGCATAAAATACATAGACACAAGACTTTTATTATCTTATTCAGTTTTACTTTTGTTCGTATTTCTGACATACTGCTCCCTATTTTTCAAGCATATTTTCTATAGTTTCATTCTTCACATCATTGCCTTCTGCCACGCATCATTATGGCTATCTGTTCTTTTTTCAGCTCATTTATAAGCTCATCGACACTCCATTTCATATTGTGGACTGTCACTATCGCCTTGAGATGCGTCGGTTCAATCCCACGTTTCCTGTACTCAGCCAGAAATCTGTCCATTGCATCACTCGATATATCGGAAAATATGATGCAGTCCGGCATAGATTTATTGCTACTGTCAAGCTTGTCTGAAAGCTGCGTTTTGTCTGCATTATACTCGGACTTTCCGTGTCCGGGCTTGCTTATTCCGGCAAGCTCACCAACAGTGTGCTCTGCATCTGCCTCATCAAAAAGCTTTATCTGATGATTGAGGCTGTGGCACAGGCTTACTATCTGCTGTCTTTTGGTCTTGTCGTTGATGTGAAGTAAAATCATATTCTGCTGCCTTTCAATTAGAAAAATTTCGTAAAATAATATTAGTGGGTGTAATCATAAATTACAATTTAACTTTTTGACAAAACTCTTTCAATCATATCAACTTTTTCTTTCCGTCCCATCAATTTGTAATATTCACACCACAATAATGGTGATTGAAGTGGAATTTTCGTATTCCCCAAAGTAAACCATTCTACTATTTGATCTTTATCCAAAGAACAATCGTAAATTTTCCCATCATTCAAAATAGAAAAACCAGCCATGACATCCACATCTACAGAATTTATGACAAACTCCATAAACACTTTGGTTTTATATTTAGGATTTGGATTAGGAGGTTGAAGTTCTCCCATTTCAGATAAAATCTTTTGCACTGATTCAGCATCATCATTAGATATCATTAAATCAATATCATTAAACGTTGATGTGATTCCTTTAAAATAGAGCAACATTGATGCACCTAAAGCCCACGTAATATAAGCAGTATTGAATCGTTGTGCAATTTCTTTCAGTAATTTAATCTTTTTATTCAGCTCGTTCATAGCATATCTCCATCAAATTTCCTTTTGTCATATCGAATATTATAATAGAATTTTCGTTTCTTTCAACTGATTTCTATTTAAACCCACTGTACATTATCAATAGGAACTGTCAATTTCTGTCCATTCATATCCAATATAACACTTATGGGCAGAGAAAATCACTCTAAAATTCTATTTTTGTGAATTTTCTCTGCCCATGTACTTATACGCTGCCTTTCTTGGACTGATTTTTTGCCATATTATATTGTTTTTCTCTGCCCAACAAGTGCTATGCTGCTGCCTTTGGACTGACATACATTCTAACATCAGTCAAGTTCTCTGCCCCTTAAAGAATTTTTCAGCCTTTTAGGACACACCATCCCCAATGGTTACCTTGCAGGCAACCACAGCACCAAAAGTCCTACCGGCAAAGCAATCACCGCCTGGCTGAACATTCCTATCACTGCATATTTAATATGATGCCAATAATCATGGTATGCATCCACCAAATCTTCAGTTCCCGGAATTATCATCTTCTTACTATGACAAAACCACAGACAATCCACTACCAATGCGTCAAACCACATCTCAGCTACCCACATAATATATCCGTGAAGCCATCCCTCAAAGAAAGTTCGTGCACCTCCGATATAGTATGCCAATGCCGTCTGCAAGAATATGTATCCGATAAAAAATCCCAGTTTTCCTATCGTTGCTTTCTTCGTAAGTTTCCCGGGGCTTTCCTGAATCAATCCAAGCTCTCTGCATCGATCCTGTATTACCTTTGGATATTCCTGAATCATGCCAAGCTTCCCCTTCTTTGCCATATTGATACCGCAAATTGTAAAAATGACGACATTAAAAATAACTATTTCTAATAAGTAATTCATTCTGACTCCTTATTTGCATTCTCTTCTAATTCCAGCATGTACTTATCAAAGTCAGACATATCTTAAGCCAGACCTGCAATAATAAGCAGGATAGAAAACAGCATATACCCAACGCCAAGTGTCCCAATAATCTTAATGCCACATTTTTTCATGAGCAGTAAAATAAGTGCCGCAACAACAGGATTTAAAAGTATACACAACTTTGGAACTGCAAGTGCCCCTGTCACAATTGCAGCAGCAACAATGATTGTTGAACCAAGCCATAGTGACAAGGCACCAACAATCATCGGACCCTTAAAAACCGGATCAATGGACTTCATAACCGCTAAACTCTCGTCATCTGACAGCTTCTTGTGCAGTTTCTGATAAATAAGCGGCTTCATACAATAAATGATATGACAAGAAAATCCGACATAACATCCAAGAAATGTGTTAATTCTTAATGCAAGCGCCAATGTTACATTCTCCTTTGCAATCAGGTCTGCAAGCAGCCACATCACAATATATGCAGCCGGCTGTCCGATAAAAGAAAGCCATGACGATACGATAAATCTTTTTGAATTGACATCAGCCCACCAGTAACTAATCCCTCCTGTTCCCGCAATCAACTGATCCTTATCCGGCTTTCCCGGTTTCACAAGTGATACATCTGCCAAAGCTGCCAAAAAATTACCTATTATTCCAATTATGCCAACTGCAACATATATATTCATCTTATTCTCCTCCTGCCACTGTTTAGTTAGTTGTAACTTACTTGTATTATAGTACACTACCGGCTCTAATGCAACTGTGATAATGGAACTAAAATGGCACGGATACTATCCTCGAATTGTCCTTCTCAGAAAACATTATTTTCAATATCCTTGAAAATCAGTTTCATCAATCACACGGTCTTTATAATAATAAATCCGATCCTGTTCGCCGATTTCACGAATTACTTTGCACGGATTTCCTGCTGCAACAGACCAATCCGGAATATCTTTGGTTACAATACTTCCTGCACCAATTACTACATTGTTTCCAATATGTACTCCCGGACACACTACCGTATTTCCTCCAAGCCATACATTATCCCCTATGGTAACCTCTTTTCCATATTCAAAAGCAGAATTGCGTGTATCCGGGTAGATTGGATGTCCTGCCGTATATATAGACACATTTGGTGCCATCTGACAGTTATCACCGATTTTTACCTTTGCCACATCTATAATTGTACAGTTATAATTTGCAAAGAAATTTTTACCTACTTCAATATGTGAGCCATAATCACAGTAAAAAGGCGGGGTAATCCAAGCATTGTCCGATTTTCCTAAAAGTTCTTTTACTATCTTTGCAAGATTTTCAAAATCCGACCTATCCGCAAAATTAAGTTTCTGAAGGATTTTTCTGCACTCAATCTGTTCCTTCATAACTGCTTCATCTGAAATGTAAGCAAGCTGCATATCTCTTCTTTTTTCATGTCCATAATCTAATTCTCCATTTCTGTTATATTTTTTACCATTTATAGTTTCAGAATTTTATTTCTGAATTTGTTTTCCATATTATGATTTTTATCATTTCTATGCACAATATAAGAATAAACAATTTTTATATCAAAATCATTCATAATTATATAACAATCGTTCACGAAGGAGATAGATTTATGGAAGTATGCCCAAGCACTATTTTAAATTCAGATGCATCTGAAAATGTTGCCTACAACAACCCTGATTTCCCGGCATATATAAAAAAAGGACAGCTCTCAAACTATCCTGATTTTCGTGCAGTCAGTCATTGGCATGACGATTTGGAGTTTATTCTGATTTTAGAGGGACAGATGTCTTATGATGTTAATGGTCAGAAAATTTCTTTGCAAACCGGAGAGGGAATTTTTGTAAACAGCCGCTGGTAGTGTACCCGTTTCAACGGAATACAAAAATCGTACAGCATTGGTTCATGCCATTGAAAAAATCGGGAATATCAGGAAGTAGGAAAATTTAACATTAGAAATTTGCAAATGCAGCCAAACCTATTGGGGGGAATGGTCAGGTTTCACTGTCAACTTCGTAAGCCGCATATTCATGGTCGAATTCATATCCAAGCTTTTGTGCCAAACAAACTGAATTCATATTCTGGGCATCCCAGCTTGGATATAGATTTTCTTCAAGGCACTGCAGTATAAGAGCTGAACAAGCAATCGTTGCCAGATGTTTCCTCCGCTCGCTTTCCATAGTGTCCACCTCTATCTCTATTCCTTCATTATATCTGGTGTAGGAAGCTGCACCTGCAACGATTTCCTCATCTTTTAGTATCACCATTCCTCTTCCAAGCTTTAAAAAATTATCTTTGCTCCCAAAAGCTGAGACAAAGTCCACTGAAAACGGATTCGCTAAGCACTTGTCATATAGTCTGGCATCTATCCTCGCCAATTCGTAGCCTGTAGGAAGCTCTTTTATATTCCTTTGCAATGCTTCTCTATTGAATTCTGTGTCTTTTTTTATCGCATATCTTGTGACACGTCTGGCATCAGGAAAACATTTCTCAATCAGCATAGCCCAAGCTTCGTTCTGCGGAACCATAATAACAAATCCTTCCGGCTTATCTTCTAAAAGCTTCCTATCCGGCTCCCCGGCATAAAAAATAAAGCAGCCGGCAGATGCCGCCGCCGACTTCGGATTCTCCGTATCCGTGACATAAATATACCCCATTACACCTTGAAGACATGAATAAATCATTGTTTCATGCCACCCCTCAAAAAGATGGCTCACCTCTGACATTTTTTTTAACTTATACACCATATCTATCACCTTCTTCGGTCAACTTGAAACTACAATACTAATTCCATAAAAATATATAAATCTTCATTAATCTCGCTAAATTGATTTTTTACCCATAAAGCATAACTTTGAGGATTGCCTTTGTCAACTCCAAGACGCACCTTTTTAAAACCCAATGATTTCAATTGGCTGCACACCTCTCTTATGATTTTTGAACCAACTCCTTGATTTTGATGCTCTGCATCTGTGAATCCCTTCGACCTTTCCCTTTTCTTTTTCAACTCCAAAAACATCAGAATGAAAAGTATCCTCCATAGCGTCTACCATATTACAACATTCCTCATAGGTTATCCTGTAAACCGGATGATTTCCTTCCGGCTTTTCCAGTGACTGATGGTCGTATTGGTCTAACAGCATTAAGGCATCGGTATATAGCTTTACAGCTTTTAGTACATCCTCTTCCTCTATATCTAACGTGCATGCCAGCATTCTTGTCTGTATATCAACAGTTTTCTGCAGGGCAGCCAGTCTCTTTTCATTTATTGCATAGCCTTTGATAACATACTGTTTCAGGACGTTGTTTGCCCATTTTCTAAATTCTATACCTCTGTGCGACTTCACTCTATATCCTATCGATATAATCATATCAAGATTGTAATGTTCTACTTGGTATACTTTTCCATCTGAGGCAGTTGTCGCAAAATTTGCGACAACTGAAGCGTCCAATTCTTCTTTAAGTGCATTGTTAATATGTTTACCAATGGTTTTTACATCTCTTCCGAACAATTCTGCTAACTGATTTCTGTTTAGCCACACTGTATCGTTCTCAATAGGAACTGTCAATTTTATTTCATTATCTTCTGTCTCGAATAATACTATATCTTTTTCCATATACTCCACCTCAAATCTATATTTTTTCTATAGTTTCCGTTTCACCTCTGCCCATCCACATACTATATAACATTTATGGGCAGAGAAATCTCACTAAAATTCTATTTTTTGTGAATTTTCTCTGCCCATATCATATTAACTGCTCATTTTAGACTGATTTTTTGCCGTCTTATCTTGTTTTTCTCTACCTAAAACACACTATACTGCTATACATGGACTGATATATCTTATAACATCAATAAATTTCTCTGCCTAAAAAGTTAATTTCACGACCTTTAGGACAGATATTTACCATATATCCGCAAATTAAAGAATAAGTGTGCCATAAGGGACAGTAAAAGAAGCCAAAAACACCGTACCCAATGGTCTACCCAAGCACCAGTGCCGCTGCACCATATATTCCACCATCATTTCCCAGCTCTGCCATGATGAACTTCACATTGCCGCAAGGTCTGAACACAACCTTCTTGAACTTCTCCTCAATGAAATCGAGAAGGAAAGCTCCCGCCTTGCTCACTCCGCCGCCTATGACAACTGCCTCCATGTTGACCGTGCATGCTACGTTGGCGATTGCTCTTGCAAGTGCGTCACCCATAATGTCCATAACGGAGAGTGCAAGCGCATCGCCCGTCTTTGCAAGGTCAATCACATCCTTCGCGGTGATATCGGACATATCGCGAAGAGGTGTAGGAATGTCCGTATTCTTCATAGCCTTCTTCGCCTCGCGGACAATTCCCGTGGCGCTCGCCACAAGCTCAAGACAGTCATTCTTGCCGCAGTTGCAGACCTCCGTATTTCCCGGTGCCACCGGCATGTGTCCAATCTCACCAGCGCCGCCAGTCGCACCTGCAACAATCTTTCCGTCAAGGATAACACCGCCGCCTACGCCTGTGCCAAGTGTGACCATAAGCATATCTGAGTAGCCTCTTCCGCCACCCTTGAAATATTCGCCGAGCGCAGCGACGTTAGCGTCATTTCCTGCCTTACATGGAACACCGTGGAAGCTGTCTGCAAATGCTCTCTCGATATTGAACACGCCCCAGCCGAGGTTGACACAACCATTGACAGTGCCATCCTTCATAACAGGTCCCGGAACGCCGACACCGACACCCTTGACATCCTCCACCTTATATCCTGCAGCGTCAAGATGCTTGTCCATCGAAGTGCAGATGTCGAACACAATATTGGCTCCCGCATTTTCCTTTCTCGTAGGAATCTCCCACTTTTCAAGCAGCTCCCCTGCCTCGTTAAACATTCCAAGCTTAACTGTTGTACCTCCGATGTCAACTCCAAAACAAATCATACCTAAATATCCTCCTATATTTTAATTTTTTATTTCTAAAATAAACTATGCAGCCTTTACGACTTCATAGATTTCTGCATAAATAAGCAATCAACCTTTTTCTCACGCTAATCTCCATTCCGAAGCGTAGCATAGGAATCGTGCATCAGAAAGTCTCATATGCGATTTCTGATGTCGCAGCAAGACTTCTTTGTGACGCTTACTTCTTCTTGTCGTTGAAGTAAATGATAAATGCACCCATAACACATACAGCAACGAGTACACCAAACTCAGTCCAACCACCTAATACTTCAAGTCCTATGACCGTACCTAAATAACCTGCAATCAATGTAAAAATCGCTGCCAAAATTGCTTTACCCATAAAATCACACTCCTTCATCAAAACTAGGTTGTTAAATTCTTTCTATCTTCCATCTTCTTACCCTTTGGACAAGAAGCATCCCTCGCTCTAAAGAGCTCGGTCAATTCGGATTGAAATTTCACATGTTTTAAGAAATTTAATTTGACATTTATAAAATCATATCTTATTATAGAACAAAAGAAATGGGTTTTGTGCCAAGTAAAGCCTTATGGCTCCAACGGGGTGCTCGTTTCTTTTTTTATATCAATAACATCGTATAAATACATTTTTCCATCGTTTGCATGCCTTATTATTAGCGAAGTATGAAATACGTTATATCTTTCTATAACTTCGTTATCACCATATACCGGCAGTGCAAAATAAGAATTATATCTATACCAGCCATTTCTTGCATTCCAGGCATGTTTATCTTCATTGTTCTCTCTAAAATATCTTCCTGTTGATATTTCTATCATTTTTGGAAGCCCCTGTGCTGCATTTGCTTTCGCCTTGGCTGCTGCTCCGTTCAACTTTTTTGTATATGCAGATCCGGAATATTCACTTGGCAGGTCAGACCCAATATATATAACATCTCCTGTAGAAGCTACTTTATAGAAATCACCGACATATTCTTTCAAGTAAGCCCGTACATCCTTCCAATTAATGGTTCTTTTTCCTTTAAATCGGATATCGTTGATTACCACAATATTATTTCCATCAATATCCTGAATGACCGAAACCTTACGCTGCCATGACTGATTGCTGTCATTGATTTGTTTACAGACTTCAAAAACCTCAAGATAGCTGATTATTCTTCGCCTGCTCTCTGTATCTGACTGTCGAAACAATTCAATCATATGTTTTTCATCTGTTACATAATCCATGGATACTGTATGTTCCGTACCCTCTTCATCACAAAGCAGCTCCACAAGTGACATATCCAGTGCCTTGCATATAGACCATAGTTTATCCGCTTGTGGATTAATCTGTTTCTTTCGCCAATCACTGATTGTGCTAGTTGCAATCCCAGTCCTTCTTGACAATTCCGTCTGACTTATATTCAGCTCATCAAGTCGTGCAAAAATTTTTTCATATATCTTCATGATGCAGCGCCCTTTCCTTCGTCAGATGTTTCCGATTTTTCGGATATTATATCATAATCAATTACAAATATCAATATATATATCTGCATTCCATCATATAAAGCTGCATTCATTCTTTTGGTCTTTCTTCATTCATATTTTTTTCTTAGTGAGACAATATAAGTTATCTGCCTGTTATTTTTTACAATAATTAATGAACACATCTTTAATGTAAGACTGATATGCTGCATCTTCTTTTCCGATTCTATAAAAGTATGAATATATGAGTACCATGTAATATTTTACATAATCCCAGTTACAATTTCCAACAGACAGATAACCATCCCGAAAAAGCAAGATTTCCTTATCTGTATTCATAAACTTCTGACCAGGTCGAAGAATCAATGCCCAAGCAATATCAAATTCTTTATTTCCCCAACCAGATAATTCAAAATCCAATATGGCAGATATATGTTTTTCCTGCCATAGAATATTAGCATAGTGAAAATCTCCATGACAGAAACATTTATTTATTATCTGCGGTTGATTTGAAATTAAATATTCATAAACAAATTCAATATTTAGTTCTGAAAAGTACTGTTTTTCCGGTATATGAAAAAATCTGCGGTCTTTTACTTCAGGAAATGTTCCTCCTGTTTCGTGCAACTTAGCAAGTGTCTGTCCATATTCGTATAAATAATCTAAAGAAACATAATTGAAATTATCTCCCACAATAGTAGACAGTCTATCTCCTTGCTTTGCAAGGGAAACACAAAAATGTTTCTTTTCCTCATCGTAATCAATAATAGATGGAGCAAGTTTGCAATTAATAGCACTTATGGTGTTAATTTCGTTTTCTATGTCTGCTCCTAACTGCCTTGCTACTTTTATATATGCTTCAACCTCTTGTTGATTATATATACCCTTTACTTGAAAAACATCATTGCCAGCGTGAGGATATCCAATTACCTCTAATAAAGAAAAGTTCTTATATGGCAAAGAATAAGGGTCTTCTGTATCTCTCCATTTTTCAGGATGCTTCATATTCATTACCTCGTCAATTTCTGAGTTACTGATACCTTTCTTTTCTACATCTTCCTGCACGAATTATTCTACGATATTCTTAATATAATTGTAATCAATTTTTCCCTTTATCACAGAATAGAAAAAAGGGTCTTTGCTGATTGAATAATCTGAATTGATAATAAAATTATTCCAATCGCCTGCTTCGCTGCCATCAGCCAGATAAATAGTAACTTTGAAGCTATACCCGGAATATCCAGCGGATAGCTTCGACCTCTTCACTTTAATATCGTTCAGATTGTCGATAATATGCTGAATCTGTTCATCATCTTTAATATGCGTTGTATTTCCGCTATTCCCATTAAAAACAACGATTTCCATGATCTCATTGTGGTCTAAATCCATCAGCTTGATTGGAGCATTATACCAGACTATGATACCAACAAGGAGAATTATTACCATAGATACTAGTATGAAAATCAGGCCTGACTGCTTATTTTTCACACATAATATTTTCTTTTTCATAGCGGTTAACCCTCCTTGTCAAATTACGATTGGTTAAAATCTTTTTATTCTCCATCTTATTGCCCTTCGGACAATAAATCATCTCTCACTCAAAGAGCCTGACAATCATGATTTTACAACTCTGCACAGCTATACGTTGTCATATCCACCATTCAGGTGTAAGCTCACCAAGTGTTACTATTCTTTCATTTTCATAGTCAAGCATTATCTCTATGTTGTGATACATTCCGGGCATCATCTGCGTCATAAATTCACGGCAGGCACCACAAGGAGCTCCTGTTTTGCCATCCGGCATAATAGCCAGCACTCTTTTGATATACTGCTCTCCATTTGTAATCATATTAAATATTGCATTCCGCTCAGCACATATACCCAGCGTGCAGGAGGTATCCACACATACCCCGACATATATTCTGCCGGAGGCAGATTCAACAGCCGCCGCCACTCCACCGGCATAGATTCTTTCTGAAACCTCTCTTCCATTTTGAACGGCTTTAGCTGCCTCATACATTTTTTCCCATTTTGTGTCCATTTATTTTCCCCCGTGCTAATACAGTGGCGTGCGTCTTTCGCCCCTCTTATTGTTTCGGCAGTCCATTCTTGTTATTACGATTATAAATTCGATTTCGTTCAATTTGCTCGTAAGCCAACAGGTGTTATTACGAGCAATAACTTGTTTTCTACAATAATACTCGTAAACCTGCCAACATTATTGCGATTAAAAGTTCCTATTTTACAGAAATGCTCGTAAGCTCTCCAAAATTATTACGATTAAATATATCTATTTTCTACAATTGCTCGTAGCCTTGTCTTATTTATTACGATTAAATATATCTATTTCACATAATTGCTCGTAAGCTCTTCAAAATTGTTACGATTAAAAAATGAAAATTTGCTCAAAATAATCGTAGGCTTGACGCGACTGCTACGATTAGTAAATATGAAATCCATCAAAATGCTCGTAACTCAATAAAAGAATTTACGATTAAAAGTATGTAATCGCCCAAAACATCCGTAAACTTCTAAACCTATTTATCTGTGTCCTTCGATTCCTTAGTGAAAACCATTGCAAGCCCGGCTATTCCAAAAATAACACCTATCAATGAAAATGGTAACTCGCTCAAATTACTCAGTATAGTATAATTTATCTCCGTACCGCCCACGCAAAGAAGTATTCCGAAAATAATTAACGAAATTCCCTTCAAAATCTTGTTATTCATATTGTTTCTCCTTTAAAACATTTTCATCTCACTACGACGATTCTCCACCGAATTCCTTGCCTTACAGACTATTATAAAAGAAAATATTATTCTTTCAATTACTTTTTGTTAATTTTTTGTCATACTGTCAGATTTCACGCACATACATTTCCTCAACCGCGCCAAGCGCAGGCTGCTTTCTTCCGCTCGCCGTGAAGCCATGTTTTTCATAAAATCTGATTGCACGCACATTACTGTCAAACACCCACAGCATGATCTTAGAATAGCCTGCTGCCTTCACATCACCGAGCACCCTGTCCATCATCATGCTGCCATAGCCCTTATGCCAATTATCCTTGAGCGAATGAATGCAGATGAGTTCAGCGTATCCCGGCATATCCTTCTCCCTTGAGGCATCCCACCACGCTATACAATGCGGCTTGCCATCAAGTTCCAGAATATATCCGTTTCCCTTATTTTCATCAAGAAGCCTTTTGTACATTGCTGTCGCACGTTCTATTCCGGTGCATTTTGAAAGCAGGTCGGCAGGAACTATGTCCTTGAACGCCTCCTTCCAGCTCTCAGTCTGTATGTATGCAAGGTTGTTTTCGTCACCATGTTGTACTTTTCTTATATTTACCATAGATTCACATCCTCTGTTTTCAGTAACTTCACTATATTTTTAATTCATATATCCTCTGTTTTGGCATTCCTTCATAGTAAAATACATAGTCCTTCGGAGGCTGCACTTCCTCAATTAACCTCGCACCCAGCTTTTCAATAGTCTTGTAGGAAGCCACATTGTCAAAATCGCATGTCAAATACAGCTTATCCATCCCATAATATCTTGCGACATCCGGCATTAGCCGGCAAGCCAGAAGCGCATAATGATTTCCCCTGTACTCCTCATCGACTTCATAGCCGATATTTCCATTATAATATGAGTGATAATTGTGACCAATTCTGAAGCTTATCTTTCCCACATTTACATTACGGGATTTGGAAATAATGTTCCACCAGTAATACGGCAGCTCTTTGTCATTTCCGGCATAAGTATCAATCAACTCAAGCCTGACGCTGTCATTTTCCAGTGTAAAAAAATCTTTATTAAACTCAAATAATTTTTTTACCACTGATTCAAAATCAAAAAATAAATCAATATATTTTTCCACTATTACATTGCAATAGGTTCTCACGATATCTCCGTCATAATCATGTGCAAGCTCATTTCGCACCTTAAGCATTTCCATCCAAGTGTCATCTGAAATCAGGTTTGCCTTGAATGCTTCGCGCAATACTTCACGCGGAGAGCCTGCCACAAAACCTATTATTGCATAATACTGCACCAGTATGTCCTTCATAACCTTCCACGCCAAATCAAACGTGATACTGAACTTGGCACTTGTCCCGCTGAGCACAAAAGAATCCGAAAGATCTCTCTGTCTTGCCTCAGCCAGAGCATTTAATGAGTTACAAAAAGACTTAAAACGTCTACTGAATTTTTCGTCCATATTGCCTGATATCCTCCAACAACAATTCATTTCCACAGGTATCAATATTCAATAAATCCACACTGTAAAGCGTCGGCAATTCCTCCGTCATTGCGGCAAGCTTATCGAAATTGTCAACCCCTGATACTGCTATGTCTATATCACTGCGTTCCCTGCTTGTCCCCTTTGCCCTTGAACCATATAAAATCACTTCATTTGCACCAAAGCTTTTACACAGCTTTACAACCTCTGCTATTACCTCGTCTGCTTTCATCCGATTACCACCCCTATCCGCAAAACTTTTTTCTTTGAAATTCTAAAAACTGCCAGTCTCTCCGGATAAGCTTTTACAGCAATAACTGCTTCACCATCTGTATTTCCCTGTAGTACTCACCCATAAATGTATACTCTATTTCCTTAATTTCCCTAAACCCAATATCGCCATACATTTTTCGCGCAACAACATTTTCAAGTGACACACTTATATATATTTTATCGGCATCATAATTTTTCCTGAAGAAATCTAGAAATTCCAATACTGCTCTTTTTCCGCAGCCTTTTCCCTGATACTGTTTTCCTATCATAAAACGGCTCAAAGACCACCCCGGAATATCTTCATCATAATCATACAGTATAAAACCAACCATTGTCCGGTTATGCTATATTGCAAGAGTATACAAGCCATCCTCAAAAGCCGCTTCAACCAATGACTGAGCGTTATCGGCAACAAAATGTTTTTGGCTCTCATCAACCTTAAGCGCTATACATTCCATATAGTTTTCTTTGGTAATTTTTTTGAATTCCAGCTTATCTTCATCCATATTCAACATTTTTAATATCTCAGATATTTAGAAACATATCCTCCTCATTCCCTATATTGTTCCTTGTGCATTATGTCTGTCCATATATATGCATGATATCAGGGGCAAAATGTCAGAAGTCCGATGCAAGCTTGCTTGCGTGAGGATTTTTGACCTTTTGACCTCAACATCATATGCATTATAACTGTTATAGGCAGAGAAAATCCGCCAAAATTGCACTGTCTGTGAATTTTCTCTGCCCATTTTATTTAATATCTCATCCTTAGACTGAAATATCTGCTGTTTTTTTCTATTTCGGGCTGTTTTTTCTGCCCACAGCATATTATAACCGCTTCTTTAGACTGAACCATACGCTGTTTTTATTTGCTTCCGGGCTGTTTTCTCTGCCCACAGTATATTATAATCGCCTATTTAGACTGAAGCATACGCTGTTTTTATTTGCTTCCGGGCTGTTTTCTCTGCACACAGCATATTATAATCGCCTATTTAGACTGAAGCATCTGCTGTTTTTATTTGCTTCCTGGCTGTTTTCTCTGCCCACAGCATATTATAACCTCTTCTTTAGACTGAATTTTCTGCCGATGCGATATAGAGCCACCCCTACAGCAGCTCCTTAAGTATCTTGTTGATGCTTGCCGGATTTGCCTTGCCCTTCATCGTCTTCATGGTCTGTCCCACAAGGAAGCCGAGAGCCTTCTCCTTGCCGCTGTGATAGTCGGCAACGGACTGAGGATTGGCTGCTATAATCTCCTCGATGGTGCTCTTTAACGCACCGTCATCGTTCACAATCTTAAGTCCCTTCTCCTCGACATACTTCTCAGGGTCGATGTCCTCCTTAAATATCTTCTCGAACACTTCCTTTGCAACACTTGAATTTATTGAGCCTGCCTCAACAAGCTCGATGAGCTTTGCAAGATTTTCAGGTGAGAAGCTTATGTCCTCCGGCTCCATCGAATTATCTTTTAAGAGACGCATTGTCTCAACCATGAGCCAGTTGGAAACCTTCTTAGGCTTGTTGCAGATTGCGGTTGTCGCCTCGAAGATGTCAGCCATCCTCTTTGAGTTGGTTATAATGTCCGCATCGTACTCAGGTATATCGAATTCAGCCTTATATCTTGCCCTCTTCTCATCCCTGAACTCAGGCTGGCGTGCCTTTACGGCATTAAGCCACTCATCGTCGATGACAACAGGTACAAGGTCAGGCTCAGGAAAATATCTGTAGTCCTGTGCATCTTCCTTGGAACGCATCGCATAGGAGTACTCCTTGTTGTCATCCCAGCGTCTTGTCTCCTGAACAACCTTTCCGCCGTCCTCGATAATCTCTATCTGTCTCTTCTTCTCCGCCTCGATTGCCCTTGCTATGGCTTTGAAGGAGTTAAGATTCTTAGTCTCGGTTCTTGTACCGAATTCTGAAGCTCCGACCTCGCGTACTGAGAGGTTGACATCGGCACGCATTGAGCCCTCCTGAAGCTTGCAGTCTGAAGCTCCAAGATACTGGATTATAAGTCTCAGCTTATCAAGATATGCGATAACCTCTTCAGCCGAGCGCATATCAGGCTCGGATACTATCTCTATAAGAGGAACTCCCGAACGATTGAAGTCAACAAGCGAGCAGTCCTCCCACTCATCGTGGACAAGCTTTCCTGCATCCTCCTCCATATGAATCTCATGGATTCTCACAGTCTTTTTGCCGCCATCAGCAGTCTCTATCTCAATGCCTCCATCATGGCAGATTGGATGGTAGAGCTGTGAAATCTGGTAGTTCTGTGGGTTATCAGGGTAAAAATAATTCTTTCTGTCAAAAATGTTCTTCTGGTTAATCTGACAGTTGGTGGCAAGACCTACTGCCATTGCATACTCGACAACCTGCTTGTTTAAAACCGGAAGTGAACCCGGCATACCTGAACATACCGGACATACATGTGTATTAGGTGCCCCACCGAATGCAGTGGAACAGCCACAGAAAATCTTAGTCTTTGTTGCAAGTTCTACATGAACCTCAAGTCCTATGACGGTTTCATATTCTTTCATTGACAAACCTCCATGTCACTGCTTTTTAAGTTACACAGTTAATTATGAAAAACACGTTTTATATTTTTTCGACAATTCATTTAACTATTCTATAAGCCATATCGATTATACACTAATCCGTAATCTATCTGTAATAATCCTAGGAATATCTTATCATTATTCAATGTCCCGGATGTAACTTCATCCTTTACAAGTTTCTACTTATTTTTCTCATAAGTATATGCCGCACGGATAAGCGTCTTCTCTGAAAAACAGTCCCCGATAAGCTGCACACCAATCGGAAGCCCGTTTTTGTCATTTCCGCATGGGACACATATTCCCGGAAGTCCTGCAAGATTAACAGATATTGTGTATATATCGCCAAGGTACATCTTAATCGGGTCTGATAATGATTCTCCGAGTTTCGGAGCCGTGGTAGGTGCCGCCGGTCCTAGGATAATATCATATTTTTCAAACGCCTTGTCGAACTCCTTCTTGATAAGAGCCTTGGTCTTGAGCGCCTTGATATAGTAGGCATCGTAGTAGCCGGAGCTTAATACGAAAGAGCCGAGCATAATACGTCTCTTTACCTCCGCACCAAAGCCCTCGGAACGCGACTTCTTGTACATATTGTGAAGTCCGTCATAGTCCTCTGTTCTGTAGCCGTACTTCACGCCGTCAAAACGTGCAAGGTTCGAGCTCGCCTCCGCAGACGCAATGATATAGTAGGCAGGGATGGCATAATCCACAAGTCCGAGGTCGAACTCTTCTACAATGGCGCCCTTGCTCTCGAGCACCTTTGCCGCAGCCAACACCTTCTCCTTGACCTCCTCGTCGATTCCCTCACCAAAATAGGTTCTCGGAATACCAATCTTAAGTCCGCGTACATCCTCGATGAGTGCCTCGGTAAACTTATAATCCTCAGGCTCTCTTTTTACAGATGTCGAGTCCTTCGCGTCGTATGAAGCGATAGCTTCAAGTACCGTCGCACAGTCCGTAACATCCTTTGTTATAGGTCCAATCTGGTCAAGTGATGAGCCGTATGCGATAAGCCCGTATCTCGAAACTGTTCCATAGGTAGGCTTCATTCCGACAACTCCGCAGTATGAGCTTGGCTGTCTGATGGAACCGCCCGTATCGGAACCAAGTGCATAATAGCACTCATCCGCTGCAACAGCCGCAGCCGAGCCTCCTGACGAACCGCCCGGAACATGCTCATGATTCCTAGGATTCTTCGTAGGCCCGAAAAATGAAGTCTCGGTTGTACTTCCCATGGCGAACTCGTCCATGTTCGTCTTACCAATTATAATAGCTCCCGCCTTCTCAAGATTCAAAACTGCCTCCGATGAGAATGTAGGCTTGAAATTATATAAAATCTTGGAGGAACATGTTGTAAGCACGCCCTCCGTACACATATTGTCCTTGATTGCAACAGGTACACCGGCAAGCGGTCCTGTAAGTGTTCCATCGTCTATCTTCTTCTGAATCTCCTCTGCCTTCTTTAAAGCCTGCTCCTCACAGAGTGTCACATAGCAGTTATACTCACCCTCAACGGATTTAATTCTGTCAAATACAGCCTCAACAGCTTCGCGGACAGATATTTCCTTGGTCTTAATCTTTCTGCCAAGCTCTACCGCTGTCATTTTTGCAATATCCATGTCTATCTCCTATCTGTAAATATTCAAGAACTAACAACTAAAACAGCCACATTTTAAGACTATTTTAAAGTCTGATTCTGCTCAGGCAGAAATTTTACTAAATGCAACTGTAAAACATTGATTGTGAAAATGTCTCTGAACAATTACTATTATATTTTCATTCTACTCCACCGTCTTAGGCACCATGTAGAAGCCGTCCTTCTCCTCCGGGGCATTGGCAAGCATATTCTCGCTGTCATCACCATTAGTCACGACATCCTCGCGGAACACATTTTTTACCGGAAACACATTCGACATCGGCTGCACTCCGTCCGTATCCAGCTCGTTGAGCATATCAATATAATTCAACATATTTCCCATATCCTTCTTGGCAGCTTCCTTCTCCTCGCCGAAGAGTTCAAGCTTTGCAAGAATACCTACATATTCTATGGTTTCGTCTGTAATAACATTTGCCATCTGCGTATTCTCCTTTTGCTTTTATACTGCAATTAATTAAATCTTTTTAATCGTAGCACATTTTGTTTTTTATGACAAGTTTAAACATCTTTAAAAAGGCAATTATTAATACAAAAGGGCACGAACCACAAATGGCTCATACCCTTGGCTGTGAACCCTTATAGTCCACACATTTATCTATCAATACTCTCTTTAACAATTCACTCTCTTCCCTTATATTTTATCAGCATATTACAAATGCTGATATTTCCTACATTCCGGGCATATCTGCTTTGCCAAATATCACTATTTTCACATCGTTTTGAACGCAGAATAAGCAATCCCCCGCTTCAAGTGTGTAGAGCACTAAGCGGTGGGTAAGGGGGATGCGAATATCCGCTTTACACTTTTCAGCAGCAAATCAGCAGCCCAAAGCAGATGGTATACAATGATATGCGTTATCCTCCGAGTTTTCCTTCGAGTTTTTTCAAAAAGCCACTCGAAAGAAAACTCGAAACACTTTCCGCATTCCTGCTAAGCGTCAATATATGTAATTCATGAAAACAGCAATTACTATAGGTAACTAATATATAATCTCACGAATAGTGCCATTAATTATAACCGCATCATACCTATTAAACAACACAAGATTACCTCTCGAGTTTTCCTTCGAGTTTTTTCCAAAAATAACTCGAAGGAAAACTCGAAATACTAAATTATTACATAATATGATTTATTTCCTCGTCTGCAAATATCTATCAATTTTTCATTCCTCGGAATTTCGTACTGAGTCGCTTTCTTTCTGAAATAATCATTGCATTTGTTTCTTGCGATGCTAATGATCCATGCTTTGAATGAGTCCTTATTCTTCAGCTGAGGAAACTTCTGCTACGCTGTAAGGAATATCTCCTGCAGCACATCATCTGCATCCGCTTTAGAACTCATCCGAAATCTCACAAACCGTTCCACAGAAACTCGTTCTGCTTCCAGCAATTTCTCAAACTCATCCACATCATCACCTCCTTGTCTATGAGTGATTAAAACCGGTTTCACTTATATAGACGAGTTCCGGCATCAAAAGGTTCATTTTTAAGAATTATTTTCCGAATAAAAATCTAATGGGTCTATCTCAAGTTTTCTGCAAATCTTGATTATTACATCAAAAGATGCCCCGCCAATATCACGAGATAGTAAGGTCATAAGAGTGCTATACGGAATGTCTGCCTCGATAGCAAACTGGCGAAGGCTCGTATATCTATCCAGGATCAGGTTCCGTAGTTTTTGCTCACGGTTCATTTTGGCTCCTCAACAATCGTTATCTCAACGCCTCTCTCTTCGATGGCAGCAATCTGATCTTCAACGCAATCCCAGTCTGTGATAATTGAATCAAAGGCATCTACATCACACACTTTAATAAAGGAATCTACACCAATCTTTGAACTCGGTATGACAAGGCACCTGCTACGGCTGTTTTTAATTACTGTGCGTTGGAATGTTGCCGTTTCATCTGTACCGTTGGACAGACCGAACTCCGCTGTCAGACCGGCTCCGGTAATAAAGCAAAGATCAAAATGCAATCTACTTACAAATTCGTTGGCCAGACTATCAACCAGTGAACCGCTTTGCCGCATCTTACCACCGGCGATATATACGTCGATATTTTCAAAACTTCTGAGTTCCTTGCCAATATCAACTGAATTCACGACTACAGTGTAATGGATATCGCGAGGCAAAAACGAAACCATAATATGACCAAAGGATCCACCGGTAAGACATACCGTGTCATTCTCACGGATCTTTCCTGCAGCAACACGGGAAATTTCTCTGTAGTTATCAAAGATAGGCATATTATCAAAATTCCTATCAACCGGTGGTCTTACGCTCACCTGTCCTATCGAAATGGCACCGCCGTGAGTTCTCTTGCAAATGCCTTTCTGTTCGAGCAGTCGCAGATCCCTGCGTGCAGACTCATCTGATATACCGTATTTACTTGTGATTTCAGCAATGGTGATCTTACCATTCGCTTTAATAGTATCTGAAATTTTTTGATGGCGTTCTTCAATAAACATAACCAAACCTCCAAATTGAGAATAATGTATTATCGAATTCGACATCATCATTATACAACACAATCGGTAACAATTCAACACTTTCGGTAATCGAATTTGCGTATATTTGAGCGAAGAGAAAACCGCCGCAGGAGAACCTGCAGCGGTCAGTTTTTGAGCAACGCTCACGCCTCGTAAACCAATACTACTGGAGGACAACAGTAATCTACATCCTTCAGATGCAATCCGTTATTATACGCTTCACGTACAATGGACATAACAAAATAAGCAGTTGCTTCCATGTATCTAAAAAGTTCGGGAACAGATGTTAGGTGTTTGGGAATAGGGGTTGTGAACTACCCATTGTCTTAAGCCAATGGGCTTCCTGCTTCGTCGACCTCGTAACCTACTATCTCCACAGACGTTAATTTTGGCAATCCCTGCCCTATATATTTCTTTATGCTATTTGTCTTAATCTTTCTGTTTTATCCCTTGTTATCTACAACAACGGGAAGCCGCGTTTTGCCAAAAGAGAGTAAAGAAAAACCCTGTAATTCTTTCTATCTGTTTGTTTTCAGTATTATATTGACAATAATGTGCCTGTTGTTTATAATGTGTATGTAATTACATCACACTAAAAGAAAGGGGCGAGGGGATTTGTGAAAATACTAATCTCAAATACTTATGACACTCCCTTATACCAACAGATAAAAGACCAGATTAAGGATGCCATATTAAAAGAAGAATTGGTTGAAGGGGACGCACTTCCCTCTATTCGAGCTTTTGCTAATGATTTGAAAGTGAGTGTCTTAACAATCCGACGGGTATATGAGGAGTTAGAACAGGAGGGATTTATTGTAAGTCAAGTAGGAATTGGGACATTTGTATCTACAAGCAATCTTGAATTACTCCGTGACTCCAAACGACGACTTGTAGAACAAAAAATGGTGGATATGATACAAACAGCAAAATCACTGAAAATCAGTAAGGAAGAACTTAATTCCATGATGGATATTCTTTACGAGGAGGATTAAAATGAACGATATTTTGACAGTCAATGGCTTAAATAAGTCGTATGGCGATTTTTCTTTGAAAGATGTGACATTCTCTTTGCCAGAGGGGTGTATCACAGGTTTTATTGGTGTCAATGGAGCAGGTAAAACAACAACGCTGCGGACGCTTTTAGGTCTGACGAATAAGCTATCCGGCAAAATTCAGTTTTTCGGTCTTGATATGGATAAGAATGAAAGAGAAATCAAAAACCGTATTGGTATAGTTTTAGACGGCGGGGGATTTTACGAAGAACTTTCGCTAGGTGAAATGAAAGGAATTATTTCGTCTGCGTACACATCATGGTCTGAACAGGATTTTAAGCGGTACATGGATATGTTTTCGCTTGACCCGAAGCAAAAAATCAATAGTCTTTCCAAAGGTATGAGAATGAAGTATGCTCTTGCTTTAGCTCTTTCTCATAACGCAGAACTTTTGATTATGGATGAACCGACAAGCGGACTTGACCCCTTAGTTAGGGGGCAGCTTTTGAAAATCTTAACTGAGTACATGGAAAATGGCGGCAAAGGTGTTTTCTTTTCGACACATATCACTTCTGACCTTGATAAGATTGCAGATATGCTCATTATGATTGATAACGGGCGTATCGTCTTTCGAGAGGAAAAGGATACCTTGCTTGACACATATCGGATTGTCAAAGGTGATAGAGGAGCTTTAACAGCTGATACTCGCAAGCTCTTTTTATCTATATCGGAAACTGATTTTGGATTTACAGGAATTACAAAGCAAATATCCGAAGTACGGTCTTATATTACCAACATCATAGTTGAGCGTCCGACGATTGAGGATATTATGCTTGGAAATATCGGAGGTGAAAAATGATGTTGTTCGCCCTACTAAAAAAGGATTTTCTGATTGTAAAAAAATATGTGCTGATTATGTTTATAGTTATTGTGCTTATCCCACCTGTCATGCGTTGGCGGACACCGGAGTTTACGGGAGTTTTTGGATTTATTCTTTCTGTCATTTTTGGCGTTTTCATGCTGTTGCAATATGTATCCCTAAAAGAGTATCAATTTCCAAAAGCTACGACATTACTATGTGCCACACCATTTTCACGGAAAGCGATAGTTTCATCAAAATACATTTTTTGCATGGCTATATATGCAATCTGTTGTATCGTTTTTGAACTTGAAACCCTGTTTATGCCCGGATTAGGAACATCAGATATAAAGCTGTTTGCATTTATGTTTCTTATAGTATCTGTTTTTATTGGTATTTATTTGCCAATACAGTATAAGTTTGGATATGAAAAAACAAAGTTTGCCTTTGGAGTGATTATTATGGCTTCGCCATTTATTCTGCCACTGCTTATGAGAGCGGGAAATCTAAACCTGAACTTCCTCTCTATGTTTTCGCCATACCTTATTTATGGCGGTATTGTCCTTATTGGTTTTGCGGTTTTAGCAATATCAGCATCTTTGTCTATAAATATTTACGATAAAGCAGACTTGGCGTGATAAAGAAAGGTGGGACTATGGATAGAGATACTATTTTTCTTTATGTCATTGCTGTGATAGCATTGTGTTTTGGATTGATAAACTGTATTCAATTTTTTTTAAAAGGAAACAAAACGGCAGAAACCGTCGGTACGATTATTTCTTTCAAAACAATAAATCCAGAAAACTCAAAATTTCGTAATTCAAAATGGGCGACCGTTTCGTATAAAGTGGATGGAAGAACGTATCAGTCCCAAAACTGCATACAGGTACCAATGGCGTCACAGATTGGAACAACCGTTACCGTGCGTTATGACACGCAAAATCCGGAAAAATTGTATAGTTTTTCTATTTTACGAATTATTGTATCACTTATCGTTGCTGCCATCTGCATTGCAGTGGCTATATTCAATCTTGTATAAGATAAGGAGGATTGAGATTATTCCACATTTTCCAGGTTGGTTTGTAGCTATATGTGTTTTACTTCCTATTTCCAATGTTATACAAAATATGGAAGAACAATAAGAAAAAATAATTATCAAAGAGCCTGTCACACAGTCACAGAGCCGATGAACTATGAGAAATTGTAGTCCATTGGCTCTTTTGGGAGTATCAGGTAAATAACTCGCCTACCCAAAAAAGTATCGCCACCTGATAGAGGTGGCAAGTCTTGATTATCTCTTCAGTTGTTTACAGTAATCGGGAAGCGTTTCTGACCAGGGCATAAGTTCTGCCGAGCATTCAGTTGACTAAAAATTGAATGCTCCATTTACACTTACAGTTAGTTTATTAAGTAAAGTTATGTTTTTTAGTCATATAAATTTTTGTATCCACCCACATCTGCATGGTTCCATCAAGCTCCAGCTTAGCATATATCCAACGACCGTATTTATTTTGGCAATCTTCAAAAACTTCTACCAAAGTGAGCTACTTATGTTTTACCATATGAGTATATCTCTTCGAAGCTGGATGGTTATTTAGTTTCTGGACAATTCTATTTTACCATCCAGACATTGCCATTGAAAAGAAATCCAAACGGTGTGTCTGTCATTGTGATAATCCATGTACAATTCTTCCTGTGGCAGAAATAAGCTTTCACACATAATACTGTGAAAGCCTCATACCATAGAAAAAGTGGCACTAGAATATGAATTCCAGCGCCACTGCTTTAATAACATTTATCCCGAAACACCGTCTCCTATAGCTTACTGCTTCTCATCCAGATACAGTTGAACTCTGTCCTGTATAAGCTGTGCCGCCATCTTCGGTGTGCTCTGTCCTGCAAAGAGACTGTCAAGTTCCTCATAAATAATATTATCGATTGTCCCATTGCTTGTGCTTATGGCACCGATATGGTCTATAAGATACCTGACATGCTCCACATCCTCAGCCGTGGCAGCGTAGTAAGTCTGTCCGTTCATTGCCCCCTTTTCCTTCTGCCGCACATTTCCGTCAGCATCGTACACAATCTCACCATTCTCGTCATATACAGGTTCTATTTCCATTGCGCTGTCAAAAACAGCCTCCAGCTTATCCACCATAACCGGGAACTGCGTGGCAGAATCCGGCTTGCTCTGATACTTTATACCATCAGAATATCCCTGCGTTACAAGAAATTCTATAAATTTCCATGCACCATCTTTATTTTTACTCATGCTGTTAATTGCATAGCCATTACTCACAACGGCATGGTATACCGGCTCATTTTTCTCGTACGGATATCCCTTGAATACAGCATCATCCCCTAATGTTTCCTCAATCGTCTGATACGCCGCCATGCTTCCGATTTTTATGTCATATATGATATTATCTCCGCTTGCCAGTGCTTCACGGAGCTTATCATCAGTTGAAACATCATATCCATCACCAACTCTGTACTCTGCCGCATACGCCAACAGCTCTGCAAATTCAGCATTATCAAAATGCGCCTTGAAACTCTGCCAGTCAACATATTTACCGCTGTCAGACATATATGCAAGCATCACAAGATATTCACCTGTAGAATACGATGTACCTATGCCGCCTATGGCACAGCCTCGGTTACTTTCAACGCACTCCATGAACTCGTCAAAAGTCCATGTCTCATCCGCCCCTACATATTGAGCCTTTCCGGGAAGTGCGGATATTCCGAACGCATCCGGAATAACAGCAAGCTTTCCATTGTAGCTGCACACATCCAGCACACTCTCTACAAGCATTGACTCACTCAATTTATCCGAAGCATCAAGATAATCACGCAAGTCATCTATCATGCCACCAGATACATATTCACTGATATCAAAAAGCGTCTGCTGTATAAGGTCAGGTCCATTACCTGTAATCATCTCCGTTCCAAGCTTCTGCGTCCTGTCGGATGAATAAGGATAGATTTTTATTACTGCCTCATATATACCCTGCGACGAGTTAAACTGCTTCACCATATTCTGAAGATAACCGTCAGGTTCCACACTGACACCTATAACAACCTCTTTTCGCATCCCGGTATATTCTGCATCTGATTTTTCAAGACGGAGAAGCGTAATGCTTCTGCTGTCATCACTGATGCTTACATCGGCACTGACATAGACATCTTCACTAATTCTGACAATATCAGCGGCATTGCCGATGCCGATATCGGCCCACTTTATAACCATGTTGTATTGTCCGGCAGCACCATCCATAACATACACGCCGTCCTTATTCTGCATGTACATTGTGTCTCCTACAGCCTTCACCGATATATATGGCTTTATACCGGTTATGTATGCCGCATCATCAATTTCATTTTCCAACTTCAATCTGCTTATACGCTTATCATAATCCTCACTGCCATCATAATTGCTTACAAGCATAAGATTTCCATCTGCATCACAGAACACGTTCTGTATATAATATGAGTACTCCTCCTGTGCCACAACCTGACCGTCAGTACTGCATACTGTGATATAACTTTTCTTATCCCCAAAAGAACACAATGCGATATAGTCTGTGCCTTCATCCTTGAAGCAGACAAGCTTATCGCAATTATCATATATCTCACTATCGCCTTCTAAACTTACATTCGCTTTAAGGCTTCCATCATTTTCAAATGTCCATAACGAATAAACAAATTTTCCATCAACCATCGTAAATCCAAGGACATATATATTATTCTCATCAAAACAGAATCTCTTAATGGCATAATCCATTGAAAACTCAAGCTCAACATAGCTTACAAGTTCCCCGGGAAATTCTCCATCGTCAACGACCGCGCCAAGTTCTCCCTCCCCATCCGCAGATGCCAGATCAGTGTAATCTATTCTACCTATGAGCGTGGTATATTTATCATCAGTCTTACGATATGCCAGAAATGCAAACACGTCATCATGCAAATCCGACTGGCCTCCGATAGTGAACTCGATGCTCTCCCTTATGGTATAGCTTGTTCCGGAATACATAGAGCACATATTAATACCTTCGGTGTATTTCTTAACCTCCGATACCTCATTTGCAGTACTTTCTTTTTCCGTCTGATCACTGCCCTGCTTTACGTCCTTGTTCCCGCACGCCATAACAAAAAATGATGCCAGCAGTAACATAACACCGATAAATATCTTTTTTGTGTTCTTCATTCCGTATGCTCCTCCATTGATTCTCTTTTGTATATATTCTATAATCTGTTTTAAATTTAAAACATCCCCCTTTTCGGGAAAGAATCCTTAGCAAGAGCTGACTATCTTATTCGTGAAAATTTTGGCAACCGATTCTCCGTCATATATTTCGCACAATGCCGCACATTCCCTCAGAACCGAATTGTACTTCTCCTTGTCTTTTTCCTTGGTTTCATCATTCCATAGATTATTGTATTTGTGCCACCAGATTTTCTCAGGCCGGTACAATTCAAGCATCCGTTTTGCTGCCTCATCTGCAAGTCTGTCGGAGACTTCAAAATTTCCTATATCTCCCAGCATACTGGTATAATGAGTCATAAATCTTGTAAATACACTCTCCATACAATATACGTCATCACTCTCTCCGTTATTTGTGAGATATTCATATAGCAGTCCCATATAATCCATGGCTTTCTCCATGAGCCCTGACTTACCATAATATCCGGCAAGTGATACAATGCAAGCAAGCTCTGTACGTGTAAAATAGATTCTTTTACTCACATGCTCATTTTTCCTAAGTCCATGGTTTCTGTTATTTATGAAATTGTCAATGTACTTTAACGGAACCGTAAGTTCTATAAGCGTCTTTACCCTGTCTGCAGCATCCTGTGGCGTTAGTTTCCAACGATTGTTTAATATAATCTGCTCTATCCACCCAAGCTCCTGCATATTATATGAATACCCTGGTACATCCTTTTTTAGTTCTTCCATAGCTGCGAGCGCATCGGATAATTCATTTCTTCCTGCAAGCTGGTTGATTTCTTCTTCCCTTTCAAGGGTAATAATATCCGGCACAATAAGCGATGCATACTGATAAGTACATGGCAGATTAAGACGATTATATATAAGTTTCATATTTGCATACTGCAGATTAGTTTTATGCTGTTCAGTCTTTTCAATAGTTTTTTCGGCACATATTCCGTCACATAAATCTTTTCTGTTAAATCTTAACAAATCTCGTCTTGCCCTTATAACATCATTAATACAATAAGCCGTTCCTTCCTGATAAATGTAGAAATCATTCGGCATTGTAAGTGGGACTTCTCTTATTCTGTACTCGTTAAGCATCGCGTCAAGCCACTGCCTTATTCTTCTTTTATCGAACTTCACCTGTTTTTGAAATCCGACATGCCCATCATCCTTTAAAGTTTCACATAGCTTATCTGCAATACATAAGTAAATATTAAAAAGTTCCACTATATAATAAGCCCTCTTTTGTGCTCTTAAAAGGCTTATGGCTTCATCACAGATTTTCTGCATACGCCTGAGTACATTTAAATCCGTCGTATTTTCATTTAATCTGCAATAATAAACCGCCAGTTTGGGAAATATTTTTACTTTCGTTTTGATATCGTAATAATGCGTGTCCAGGCAGGCTATCAGTGCATTGATAACCTTCTCTTTATTTCCTGCAGCTTTACTATGCCACACGGCTTCCAAATAAAGGTTAAGCTCTCCAATCGACAGCTTATATCTTGAAAGAATACTCTCATCAATTATCCCACCATGGTATGCTTTAGATGTCAATGCAGCTGCCAGCTCATAATAGGGCTCCTCTCCATCTTTACCACACATCCCCTTCACGGTATAATAAAACTGCAGCCTCAGCTTTTCATCCGCTTCATTTTCATCAAGTTTCTGTGCATATATACCATCTATAGCTGCTATGTCTCCGGCAATATATTTTTTCCTGTATTCTTCAACCAGCGCATCCGCACTCATGTATTCTTTCTTTCTGAGCTGACTGATTATCCTTCTCCTGCACTGCCACTCCTCATACTCACCTACCGTGAGCATATTCTCAAACCACTCTCTCGCAAGTCCGAGCCTGTCAATCAGAAAATTCCTCAAAAGATAACCTGGAAATGTTTTCCCGCTCTCTATATTATTCAGAACCTTCACCGAGCAAATACCCCTGACCAGTGTTTCCGCATTGATTTTATTCTTATTTCTGATACTCTTTATAAGATTACCGAAATCATTATCTTTATATTCCATCATCCGGTGCCCTCCTCATATGTCTATTATAACATTCTTTTTCATCTTTTGCAATGTTACAGCTCCCCACAGGCGATTCAGATGTTGGGGTCAAAACATGTGCTATAAACTTAGCATGTATAACGTATTATATTTATGCATATCACAACCTTTGTAAGAAGCACGGCAACAGCTCCGGTATCGCATATGTACACAACTACTTAAAATAATCCATCAGTTATTTCATGTCAGATGATACCTTCCTTACAGTCTGGGTATCCTCTGAGATTCTGTTAACTGACTCTGCAATCTCCGTAACTCTTGCAGTTACCTCCTCATTGCTGGCAGCATTTTCTTCGCTTATAGCGCTGAGCTCAGACACACTGTTTATAATATCAAGCTTAAGAGCTTCAAGATTCTTTGTTTTGTCCATAACCGTCTGTGCAATAGCAGCATTTTCTTCTATTATACGGTTCAGTATATCGAAGCTTTCCTTTGCATTTCCTATGTCTGTCTGCTCCTGCTCGGCAAGCTCCTTCATTCTGCCTGTCAGGATCACGGACCGATTGGATTTCTCAAGAATGTTGTCTGCAATATTCTTAATCGAATCTGCTCCCTGACTGCTCTGATCTGCGAGCTGTTTTATATCTGAGGCAACAACAGCAAAGCCTCTGCCTGCCTGTCCTGCCCTTGCCGCTTCGATTGATGCGTTAAGTGACAGCAGATTTGTCTGTGACGTAATATCCGAAATAAGGTGAACTACCCATTGTCTTAAGCCAATGGGCTTCCTGCTTCGTCGACCTCGTAAC
>OJNY01000310.1_pt1 | contig 38442 bp, 32 predicted proteins | sample 1597931 | NCBI WGS metagenome assembly OJNY01 (sample SAMN01915209, study PRJEB22387) | human gut metagenome | isolation source: stool | host: Homo sapiens | place: USA
TGACAGCTCGCTGGCAGGTTTATGAATGTAAGAAATGAAAGGCTGAACTGTTACGATAAAAATTCTGATTTAAGGTAAAAACATTGACAGTATAATCGGAGTAAAAACATGGATTGTAGTGGACAATATTGAGAATGTAATCAGAGTAAAAACATGGATTGTAAGTGGAGATATGGAGAATATAAGCAAAATAAAAACAGAGATTTATAGGGAACTTGTTGAAAAAATGATTGATGGAGGGGAGTGCAGTGATGAAGAATTATATGAATTGATAGAGGAACGGGTATTTGAAAAAAGCCATAGTACATACATATCACAGAATAATAAGGAAATACTTGTCAGAGGAATTTTTAATTCAATACGCGGAATGGATGTACTTCAGGAACTTGTAGATAATCCTGATATTACTGAGATTATGGTGAACGGCTGCGATAATATTTTTATTGAAAAGAATGGCAGGATAAGCAGGTATCCGGAAAAGTTTGTAGATGTTAATAAACTTGAAGATGTTATCCAGCAGATAGTATCAAAGGTAAACAGGGTTGTGAATGAGACAAGTCCTATTGTAGATTTCAGGCTTGTTGACGGTTCAAGAGTGAATGTTGTACTGCCGCCTGTAAGCCTTAGCGGACCTGTTGTAACTATAAGAAAATTTCCGGAGAGTCCAATGACAATGGAGAAGCTTATAGAGATTGGCTCACTTACAAAAGATGCAGCGAACTTTTTGGAAAAGCTTGTGAAAGCGGGATACAACATTTTTATAAGTGGAGGAACAGGCAGTGGCAAAACAACATTTTTAAATGCACTGTCAGATTATATTCCAAAAGATGAAAGGATAATCACGATAGAAGATGCGGCAGAGCTTCAGATAAGAAATATACAAAATCTTGTAAGGCTGGAAGTAAGAAATGCAAATGTTGAGGGCAAAAATGCGGTAACAATAAGAGACCTCTTAAAGTCATCGTTGAGGATGCGGCCTGACAGAATAATCTTGGGCGAGATAAGAGATGCTGCGGCGTGTGAACTGCTAAACATAATGAACACCGGTCATGACGGAAGTCTTTGCACCGGTCATGCAAACAGTTCAAAGGATATGCTTTCAAGAATGGAAACATTGGTATTGTCAGGAATGGATATACCGGTGATGGCAATAAGAAATCAAATAGCATCTGCACTTGACATAATAATCCATCTTGGGAGGATTCGTGATAAGACCAGAAAGGTTTTAGAGATAGCAGAGATTGTTGGCATGGATGGGGACAGGATAAAGCTTCAGACTTTATTTGAGTTCGTTGAGGAAGGTGAGGATAAAGACGGGAGGGTGAAAGGAAGTTTATGCAGGAGAGAAAAGGGGCTTATCCACACGGAAAAGCTTCAAAGAGCCGGGATAGAGTTATAAATTTATTCAAATCAGATAAAACAAAGTTGATAAAATACTTTTTTTGTGGATTTGGAAAGATGTTTTTGGTATCAATGTTATTTTACAAGTCAGTTATCATATGTTTATTCATATCTGTTATATATGGGTGGCTTAATATAAAAGTTGAAATAAAAAGAAATAATGAACACTGGAAATGGAATGTAAATCTTGAATTTAAGGAAATGATGTTGAGTGTGTCGGCTGCTCTTTCAGCGGGTTATTCTATTGAAAATTCCATAAGGGAGTCAAGAAAAGACATAGAATTATTGTATGGGAAAAAATCGCTGCTTTTGCCTGAGGTAGACAGAATGATTTTATCCGTAGAAAACAGTATTCCTATAGAAAAGGCAATATCGGAGTTTGCATCAGAGTGTGATGTTGAGGATATAAAGTGCTTTTCGGATATATTTTGTATTGCACAGAAAACAGGTGGAAATATGGTTGAAATAGTTAAATCTACGGCAGATAAGATAAGCAGTAAGATAGAAGTCAATAGGGAGATAAAAACAATGATAGCGGCAAAAAAGATGGAAAGCAGGATAATGAATGTAGTACCGCTTTTGATAATCGTATATTTCTGGATAACCTCACCAGGTTTTTTGGATTGCCTTTATACGGTGGGCGGGCATATTTTTATGACAATATTGTTTTTGATATACATATTCGGCTGTATGCTCAGCAATAAGATAGCAAATATAAAAATTTAACGCTATCAGGGAAATGGCAGAGTGGATTGTGAATATCCGCCTGGCTGCAGATGGCAGGCTGCAGCATTGATTAGGACAAGATTTAAATCTACAAATAAGAAGGAGGGGTATGTTGAGGGATATTATTTTATTTGGTGTTAGTGTCGGAGTATTATGTTTATATTTTGCATTTCTGCTTTACGAATGGTTTTTAAATAAAAAGAAAATGCGGGCTGAAAATGATAAAACATATAATTTTATACTACCGGCGGCAAAAAGGATTTTAAGTATTTTGCAGAATAGACTTCATATGGAGTTAAAGGAAGAAGCCTTAAAAAGATACAGAAAATTGTATGTTGGAAAAAGTGATGATGATATAAAACGGGATTATTACATAAAACATATATCGGTATTTTTATATATGCTTGGAATAGGTCAGGTATTGTTTTTTGTGATGTTGTTATCATGTCAGAATGACCGTGAACTGGTTTGCGGTTATTATATTGAGAAAAATGACATTGGTGGCGAACAAAAAGAGATAAAGGTAGAGACAAAAATAGGTGGGTTAGAAAAAGAATTAGATATAACATTACCAGAGAGAAAATATAGTGACGAGGAAATTAAGATACAGTCAGAAAAGGTAAAAAAATATATTTATGCACATTATCTTGGAAAAAATAAATCCTCTGATAAAGTCTGTAAAAATCTGTATCTTATGAAAAAAGTTAAAGGAAGTATGTTTGTGGTGTCGTGGTTTTCTGATGATGAGAAAATTATATCGGAACAGGGAAAAGTATATGGCAGCAGGATAAGTAAGCCACAGCAGGTCGGACTTACGGCTGTTATAAAATATGAGGCATTCAAGGAAAAATTAAGGTTTAATGTTATTGTAACTCCAGTAAAAAAAGGAAACGAGCAAAGTATATGGGACGAGTTGGATAAACTTCTTTCAGATGCTATGGAAAAAACAAAAAGTCTGAGATATTTTAAACTTCCTGAAAAAGTCGCAGGGAAAAAAATCAAATATGGCATAAATAGATATGAGCCTTTGTGGAAACTTACGGCAATTATGGCAGTTATGTTTATTATTGTTCCATATTTACTTGAAAGCATGACAAAAAGTAAAGTGTCAGACAGGGAAAAGCAGTTAAAACTTGCATATCCTGAGATGATAGAAAAGTTTGTATTGCTGGTAAATGCAGGATTACCGGTAAAAAATGCGTGGATTCGTATAACGGAAACAGAGGGTGAGAAATCAAAAGCTAATAATTATACTGATAAAAATTATTTGAGTAAGAATTATCGGGATAATTATTATCTTATAGAAGAAATGCTTCTGACAAGAAGGCAGATCGAAAATGGACTTAGTGAAGAAAAGGCATATGAGCTGTTTGGGAGGAGGATAGGACTTTTAAGCTATATGAAGTTTTGCACATTACTTGTGCAAAATATGAAAAAAGGAACCGCAGACCTGATAAGGATTTTGGAGTATGAATCCGCAGATGTATTTAACGAGAGAAAGGAGAATGTCAAAATACTTGGAGAGGAAGCAGGAACAAAGCTTCTTCTTCCCATGATGATAATGATGGTGATAATATTTGCAATAATAATGTACGCTGCTTTTGCAGGTATGTAATGTACTCTCAAAATCTTCTGAACGAAGAATTTTGAGATGAATTTTTGAGATACAATGACATTTTCGCAATACATACAAAGTATGTATGCGTACACGGTATGTACGACGAGAAAATTGAAACAATAAATCGGAAATCTAGTGTAGTGTATCATTGATTTTCAGCTAAATAACGCAGGGTAAATTTTCATTCCTCCGCCTTGCAGAATGAAAATTTATGCAAGTTATTTGGCGAAATGTCATTGATACAGTACACTGGCCGAAATGCTCGTTTTAAGGAGATGACGAGAGTACATTGTAGAGAAAGAGAGGAAAAAATTATGATAAGAAAGAACGATTTAAGAGATTTGATTTATGAGGAAGATGGAATAGGTGTCGTTGAGATTATTCTTATTCTTGTAGTGCTTATAATGCTGGTGGTTATATTTAGAAAACAGATAACGGGTATTGTAAGCAGTGCATTTTCAAATATAAATGAGGATTCGGAAACGATAAATGAAGATATTGAACTTGATGAATAAGAAAAAATTAACAGCACAGGGAAGCATAACCGTTTTTATGACCTTTATTTTTATGATTATATTAAGTCTTATACTTGCTATATTTGAAAATACAAGAATCATATCTTCAACAGGCTATATGAAAAATGCATCGCTGAGTGCAGAAAAGACCTTGTTTGGTGATTACAATCTGGAACTTTATAAGGAGTATGGCTTGTTTGGATATGGTGGTTATAATGGGCTTGATTACGATGATATGTGTCAGGAATTTAGGGAAATTGTTAAAAAAAATCTTTGCGTAAAGCCGGAAAATGCGTTATTGACATATACGGACATATATAAAATAAAAAATATAGCTGTAAAGACTGAAAAAAGTCAGGGATTTAAAGATGGTGATAATTGGGACAGGCAGATAAAGGCGTGTCTTGTGAATGATACTGTCGATGAAATTGCAGACAAGATAAAAAATAAACATTCTGAGGATGGCACATATGATGAAAAGGAAGTTTATAAAAAACTTGATGATGCAGACAGTTATGAAACGGGAAAATATAAGGAAAAATATGGTGATAAGAATGAAAATGGGAGTGAGGAAAAGCAAGAAAAAAAAGAAATTGAAAATTCGGATAAAGATGGAAATAAATCTGAGAAAAATGATAAAACAGAAGCCAAAAAGGATAAAGCTGATGAAAAAAGAAATGACATGGAAGATGCGGATATTGGAAACCCATTAGAAATGTTTAAAGAACTAGTACAGAATGGTTATCTTTCGCTGGTGTGTGATATTTCTGAAGTTTCAAATGAGAACATAGAAAAAGCACTTGTAGAAGATGATTATGTCAGTGAAGAAAAAAAAGTTAAAGAAAATGTCTTATTGAAAAGCAGTAAAAAGAATAAAGCTGGAAAAAATGTTTTATTGAAAGGCAGTGAAACAAATAAAGTCAGAAAAAATGTTTTATTGAAAGGCGGTGGAGAGAATAAAGCTGGAAAAAATGTTTTATCGGAAGATGGAGAGAAGAAAATTTCAAAATCAAAAAAACATGAGAAAACAGAGGATTATGAGAGTGCCGGTTCATTTTTAAAAAATATATTCTCAAACACTGATATGCAGGATACTGACTTTAAGGCTATAGGAAGCTGTGGAACAAATAAATTGTCAGAGATGATTTATGCGGAAAAGAAACTTACATCTTATGCAAAGAGTTCTGCAAGTGCAGTTGATTATGGTATGGAATATCTGATATGCGGAAAAGAAAACGAAAGGGATAATCTGACTGGAGTTATAAATAGGATAATTTCTATGCGTATGCTTATAAATTTTGCAATCATTTCAAAAGATGAAGTGATAAAAGCAAAAGCACTTGCCACAGCGACTGCAATAGCAGGAATAACAGGAATAGAGCCGGTCATAAAAGGGGTTCAGTATGCAATAATTGCAATCTTAGCATTTGAGGAGTCATGTATAGATACAGCAGCACTTCTTGACGGTAAAAAAATTCCACTGTTAAAAAATACAACTGATATAAAAATAAAATATGAAGAAATATGTACCGTATCAGGCAGTTTTTTTAGAGAGAAAGCACGGCAGTATCAAGAAAGTGATGGAAAGATAACAGCAAATTTTATAGATTACAGGGAATATCTTTTTGCATTTCTTGCGGTGGTTCCGGAAGAAAAAATAAAAAGCAGACTATTTGATATTATCCAACATGATTTGAGAACAAGATATAATGAGAGTTTTCGCATCCATGATTGTATAGTAGCAGCGGATTACAATATTACATATAGTATGAAATTTGCATTTCCGTTTTTATGGAATATGTATGGAAAGGATTTGAAGTATAAAAAATTTAGAAGGCAGGTGAGCGTTAGTCACAGATATGGATAAAAATATAAAAGCATCAATTACGGTTGAAGCATCATTTTGTGTTCCTATATTTTTTCTGGTGTTGTTTTCATTGTTGTATGAATTTAATATTCTATTTGGAATAAATGAAAATTATGCAAAATTGTATGATGCGGCAGACAGATATGCGATATACAGTCATGATACCAATGAAAATAATTCGGACAAATCTGAATATTCATATGAAAAAATCAGAATGCTTACAGATAATATAGCTTCGTTTTTAAGTGGTAAAAATATAATAAGCTGGACAGATAAAGGCGGATATAAGGTCTGTTATATGAAATACAAAAAGAAAGTTCCATTTGGAATGGCAGGGTTTGGACAGAACTTTTACCACCAGATGGTTGTGAGTGAGTATGCTGGAAAAAGTATGCTGACTGATGAAACGGCAGGGGATGAAGATGTTTATATAACGGAGACAGGCAAAGTCTATCATACACATTCTGACTGCACATATTTAAAACCGAGTGTAAAGAGAGTTTTTGCAGATAAAATTGATGGAATGAGAAATCTTTCAGGAGGAAAATACAAAAGATGTGAGCATTGTTTAAAATACTCTAAAACTGTAGGGACTTATATTTACATAACAGATTATGGAGACCGGTATCATATGTCAGGACATTGTTCAGGAATAAAAAGAAATATAAAAAAGGTAAAAAAATCAAAAGTAGGAGGAATGTCAGAGTGCAATAAATGTATGGAAAGGGGATAGATATATGGCAGTAACGATATTACTTGGATTATGTCTTGCTATATGTATGATAACGGATATTATAAAAAGAACGGTTGATATAAGAGTGCTGATATTATTTTTTTGTATGCTTATGATTTGTGGATTTATTGAAAAAAACATCAGTATTCATAATATTACAGCAGGTTTGTTTGCGGCTGCTTTATTTGCGGCATTATCTTTTGTTTCAAAAGGAGCAATCGGCATGGGAGATGCCTTACTGTATTCATGTATTGTGTGTTTTGTGGGCATGGAAAAAGCTTTTTACATTATTTTTATGTCGGTGATGTTTGCGTTTTTTGCTGCATTATATCTTGTGATAGTTAAAAGAAAAGAAAAAAAATATGAAATACCGTTGGTACCGTTTATTTTTATGGCATATGTAAGCAGCTTTATGGTTTGACAGGGGGAGGGTTATTGGAAAAGATTGATTATAATAATAAAAATATGAGAAGTTATAAAAAATGTAAAGATGCAAATCAGAAAGAAGATACATCTGTTGAAAAATGTAAAGATGCAAATCAGAAAGAAGATATATCTGTTGAAAAATGTAAGGATGTAAATCAGAAAGAAGATACATCTGTTGAATATGAGGAGGTAGGCAAAAAAAGAAAAATGGTTAAAAAATATGATATATCAGGTAATTACACGGTTGAAGCTGCTTTTATTGTTCCAATGATACTGGGTATTGTCTTTGCAATCATGTATATGCTCTTTTTTCTGCATGATAAAGTGGTTTTGCAGGAAAATCTAAGGACAGTAGTGTTGAGTGCTGCACAGAATGAAAATGTATCTGGCAGGAATGTAGTTACTGACAATTTAGCAGAAAAGATTGAGAAAGGTGCTGAGAGTTCGTTAGGAAAAAAAGGAAATACCGTAACAGGCTATAAAGAACAGGTATCAAAAAATTTAATAGTCCTAAAAGTCAAAAATGCGGATTGCAATGTTGGTATTAAGTATGTGACAGCTAAGGCAAATGCTGTTGCGAATATGAATATTCCCGTTATAGCTTACTTTATGAAAAAGAAAAACAAAATCTGCTTAAAAACAAGATGCTTGAAATTGAAACCGGAAAGTATGCTTTGGAGAAAAAATACTAAGCAGTAAAAAGCTGCAAATGGCTTTTGGAGGTGAAAATAAAAATTATGGTTAAATATGAAAAAAAAGATGGTGCATTTGGTTCATATATTGTGTATGAGATTGATGATGTGGACAGTGAAACAGCAGAAAATGAAACGATAGAACTGAAAATGCTTAAAAATAACAAGATACCGGGAGTGCTTACATATGACATTAGATATATGGATGATAAATTTTGTCTGTATTATGATATAAAAGATATGATTTCCATGAAAGATGCGATAAATATAAAAAGTGTTGGGTATAATGAGCTGTGTCGTATATATACTGCGGTTATACAGATTGCAAAAAGTTGTAAAAAATATCTTATATCATTTGATTCAATTATGTTTAAAATGGAGCTTATATATACTAAAAGAAAGTTTAGGGAGTTTGCTTTCTGTATTTTTCCGGACCATGATATATCATATAGAAAACAGTTGAAAGATATGACGGAAGAACTTATGAGGGCAGTAGAGCATGAGGACAGGGAGGGGGCGGAATTTATTTATGAATTATATGAAATTGTTTCAACAGATAGTTTTTTTATCGGTGACATTGAGGAGTTTGTAGATGAAAAAAAGAAAATTCATGATTTAAAGAATAGTGAGATATGTGAAGACAAAATATCTGTGGAAGATAAAGGCAGAAGAATACAGTCGGAGCAGACGAAAAAGGAACTTTCCGGTGAGTGCCGGAGAGAAAGAAATAACTGTAATGATAAAATTTATCAATCTGATATAATCGGTGTGGAGGAAAAAGTCTGTAAAGTTAATAAAACAGGTTCGTACAGAAAAGATTATAGCGATGGCAAAGTCCGTAAGGCAGGAAAAAGCCCTAAATATAGTAAGATTTTTAAAAATAGAAAGTCTTATCAAGACGGTGAAATCTGTATGACGGGCAAAGATTATCAAGTTGGCGAAGTCTGTCGGGATAGAAGTAAAAAATTCACGCTGGTGAGAGGAAATATAAAAGATGTGCTGGTGAGGGAGTTCGTTCCAAGAGCCATAGATATAAAGAAGTCTGTTTCGTTTGGCTGTGGAATGGAGGAGTGTGTGCATATAGGCAGGAGTGTAAAAAATGAAGTTGTATTTCCACAGAATTATATCAGCAGGATACATGCAGTACTTGAGGCAGATGAAAATTTTTTGTATGTTACCGATAAAGGTTCTTTAAACGGGACTTTTATAAATGGCAAAAAAATTACCGCAAATGTAAAAACAAAGTGTAGTGTCAGGGATGAGATTACATTTGCGGATATATGTTTTATTGTTGTTTGAGTACACCAGGGTTCTGGAGCTAAAAGACATTTTGAAATCAACTGATGCCGTGTATTGTTCCATTGCTGTCTGATTTTGTCACTTGCATAATACTACTTAAAAACAATAGATTTGTTGATATATTCTGTTTTAACTACAATATACGGATAACTCTTGGCTTTAGAAGTTGATTTTTGCTTAGGACCATATAATTCCGTGTCAAATACGATATAGTTATCTGAAAGATAAAGTTCATTGACGGTAATGCTGAAATCAGGTGAAAGCTGTTTGCCGTAGCCTTTTACTATATAGAGTTCTCCCTCACATGAAAAACTGAGTTCAAAGGCATTTTCTTTGCGTTCCCTTATCATTTTTCTGAGTTCCTGTGGGATTTCGCTACCGGTTACGACAGTGTAATCTATATCCCTGGTTTTTGGATAATCATCCTGTTTGCTGCATCCGCTAAACAAAAGAGTTGGTGATAATGCGGCTGATAGGAGAAAAATATAAACTTGAATTCGGTGAAATGAGTTTTTTTTTCGATTGAACATAGGGCTGCCTCACTTTATTATATTAGTAAAATATTATAAATAAAAAATGCTTTTTATGTATATTTTTAAGGAAATAAGGTACAAAGAACCGAAAAAATTATCAAAAAATCAGCGTCAGAAAGATAGTATATGTTGTAATTGCTTTCATTGATTTTTAGAGGACTGTGGTTTATAATAGTAAATATCAGACATCGTTGGCTGTGGAAGTAAAAGCAGGAGGATAGTAAATAGTATGAAAGAATTGAACAAGGTAGAGTTTAAAAAGGAAGTCGAGGATTATTTAAAAGTTTTATTTAGAAAATCTATCAATGAAGCTGATGATCAGCAGAAGTTTCAGGCTGTAGCATATGCAGTTAAGGATTTTATCGTAGATCAGTGGATGGCTACACACAGAACTTATGAGGAACAGGATGTTAAGACAGTTTATTATTTGTCAATGGAGTTCCTTACAGGTAGAGCTTTAGGAAATATTATCATTAACTTAAAAGGAAATCAGGCAATAAAAGATGCTATCGAAGAACTTGGTATGGATCTTGATGTGATCGAGGATCAGGAGCCGGATGCTGCACTTGGAAATGGTGGTCTTGGAAGACTTGCGGCTTGTTTCCTTGACTCGTTGTCAACACTTGGATATCCGGCATATGGATGTGGTATCCGTTATAAGTATGGAATGTTTAAGCAGGTTATTGAAAATGGTTATCAGCTTGAAAAGCCGGATGACTGGCTCAAATATGGAAATCCATTTGAAATTAAAAGACCTGAGTATGCAGTCGAGGTTAAGTTTGGCGGTTATGTTGCTATCCGCAAGGATGAGTGCGGCAGGGATAAGTTTGTTCAGGAGAATTATCAGTCAGTAAGAGCCGTTCCTTATGATCTTCCAATCGTTGGCTACAATAATAATGTTGTAAATACATTGAGAATTTGGGATGCAGAGCCTATTGATACATTCAATCTTGACTCATTTGATAAGGGGGATTATCAGAAAGCAGTTGAGCAGGAAAATCTTGCGAGAACTATCTGCGAGGTACTTTATCCAAATGATAACCATATGGCAGGTAAAGAGCTTAGATTAAAGCAGCAGTATTTCTTTGTATCTGCAAGTATTCAGCGTGCAGTTATGAAATATATGGAAAAGCATGATGATATTCGTAAAATTCATGAAAAAGTCGTATTCCAGTTAAATGATACACATCCTACAGTTACTGTTGCAGAGCTTATGCGTATCCTTATGGATGAGTATAATCTTTCATGGGATGAAGCATGGGATGTTACCACAAAGTCATGTGCATACACAAACCATACAATCATGTCAGAAGCACTTGAAAAATGGCCTTTAGAGCTGTTCTCAAGACTTCTTCCAAGAATTTATCAGATTATAGAAGAAATAAACAGAAGATTTGTACTTCAGATTCAGGCTGCATATCCTGATGATAACAGCAAGGTTGAGAAAATGGCTATCATTTATGACGGTCAGGTTAAGATGGCACATCTTGCAATAGCAGCAGGTTTTTCTGTTAATGGTGTTGCTAAACTACATACTGAGATTCTTAAACATCAGGAACTTAAAGATTTCTATGAGATGATGCCTGAGAAGTTCAACAATAAGACAAATGGTATCACGCAGAGAAGATTTTTACTTCATGGAAATCCGTTGCTTGCACAGTGGATTACAGATAAGATTGGTGATGACTGGATTACAAATCTTAAACATATCAATGAACTTTCTGTTTATGCTGATGATGAACTCAGCCAGAAAGAGTTTATGAATATCAAGTATAAGAATAAAGTAAGACTCGCAAAATATATCAAAGAGCATAATGGAATCGAAGTAGATCCTCGTTCTATCTTTGATGTGCAGGTAAAGCGTTTACATGAGTATAAGCGTCAGCTTTTAAATATTCTTCATGTAATGTACCTTTACAATAAATTAAAACAGAATCCGGGAATGGACTTCTATCCTAGAACATTTATATTCGGTGCAAAGGCATCGGCAGGATATATGAGAGCAAAATCAATTATTAAGCTGATCAACAGCGTTGGTGATGTTATCAATAATGATGCTTCAATCAATGGAAAGATTAAGGTTGTATTTATTGAGAACTACAGAGTATCAAATGCCGAGATTATCTTTGCGGCAGCAGATGTTTCAGAGCAGATTTCAACAGCAAGTAAAGAAGCATCAGGAACAGGAAACATGAAGTTTATGTTAAACGGTGCACTCACACTTGGTACGATGGATGGTGCAAATGTTGAGATAGTTGACGAAGTTGGCGAGGAAAATGCATTTATCTTCGGTCTTTCATCAGATGAGGTAATCGCATATGAGCACAACGGACAGTACAATCCAAGAGATATATACAATTCGGATGCAGACATCCGTGCCGTTCTTACACAGCTTGTAGACGGGACATACTCACAGGGCAATTTTGAAGAGTTTAGAGATATTTACAATTCACTTCTTGACGGACAGGGCGGCAGACCTGATATGTACTTTATCCTTAAAGATTTCAGATCATATGCAGAAGCTCAGGAAAGAGTTGAAGCAGCTTACAAGGATGAGAAGAAGTGGGCTCGTTCAGCTATGTTAAATACAGCAAAGAGCGGTAAATTCTCATCAGATAGAACTATTGAGGAGTATGCAAAAGAAATCTGGCATCTTGACAAAGTTAAAGTTGAGGTTACGGACGCAGACTAATTGTGAGTCTATATGAGTGCCGGCTGGTTCATTATAATGTGTAATAGCAAATTATTATAGAATGAGCAAGCTCTGATATTACCGATTATATTTTTATAGCTGAACTGTTACACTCTAAATTGCATATATTAAGGGTTTTAGTAAAGACTTCAAAATGTGCAAAAGAGAATGTTACAAATCATCCCCCGTTTTACTGCGATAGCAGTAACGGGGGATTTTTTTAAATGCATAGGAAAAAGTACATAATGTAGAGTGATGTCATTTTTAAATGTATATGAAAAAGCATATAATGTAGAGTGGTGCTATTTTTAGATGTATAGAAAAATGCAAATAACATAGAGTGATGCCGTTTTTTAAATTTTAACATTAGCTGCCGGCTAAACAAAATAACCGGATTTTACAGGACTACAGTGTAATTAATTTTATGTTTTTTGACCGAATAGCTTCATTGTGGTAAAATTATCCATGTTGCATACAATAAATGCATGAAAGTGCACAAAATGCATGAAAGTGCATATTGCAGATTAGTAGGGAAAGGAAAATTTTATGAAAACAAAACAAATTATCAGCATCGTGATTACCGGAGTTGTGATAATAGCGGTTGGAATCACAGGTGTTGCATCAAATGTGATAGGTTCAAAACTTATTAAGCAAAACAAAACAGAAACAAGCAGTATAGTGAAAGATATGTTTTCGTCAGTTTCGGGAGATTCAAATATAGAGCTTCCGAATAAAGATTTTGTCGGTGTCATAAATATTGAGGGGGAAATCGGAGCTTCTTCATCTAACAGTCTTACATCAGACAGCACATACAATCATGACTTTTATTTAAAATATATTGAAAAGATGGAAAAGTCAGATAAAAATAAGGGAATACTTCTTTATGTTGACAGTCCGGGAGGAGCTGTTTATGAGAGTGATGAGATGTATCTTAAACTTATGGAATATAAAGAAAAGACAAAAAGACCGATATGGGCATATTTTGCATCACAGGCTTGCTCAGGCGGATATTATATCTCAATGGCGGCAGATAAGATTTATGCAAACAGGAATTGCTGGACGGGTTCTATCGGCGTTATAGTTTCACTTACAAATTGCAAGAAACTTTATGACAAACTTGGTATAAAAGAGATTGATATAACAAGCGGAAAAAATAAAGCTATGGGTTCTCAGGGACTTGAGCTTACAAAAGAACAGAGAGGTATCTTACAGTCACTTGTAGATGAAGCTTATGACCAGTTTGTGGGAATTGTTGCAGATGGCAGAAAGATGGATAAGTCGGCAGTAAAGAAAATAGCAGATGGTCGTATCTATTCAGCAAAGCAGGCAAAGGAAATAAATCTCGTGGATGAGGTTGGCTCTCTCAAAGACGAAAAGAAAGCATTTGCAAAAGAAGCAGGATTTTCGGAGGACATAACTTATTATACACCTGAAAAGGATTCATTATCAGGAATGTTTAGCAGTATATTTGGTGCAGTAAAAGACATTGTTCCTAAGTCAGATATTGATCTTGCAGAGGACATTGTTCAAAACAATGGAAATGGGGTGCTTAAATATTATGCAAAATAGACCGGATAATCGTATATATGCAGGCTTTTTTGTTCGTCTTGCAGCATATATAGTTGATACTGTAATTGTCTGGGCGGCTATGCTTATCGTCAGGATTCCCGTATGGGTCACAACGATTTCAAGCCCCGATAACTTTTTGGTAAAAGATTTTATCTTTCAATATTCTATCAAAGATATATTGTTTTACATTATGCAGGCGGCATACTTTGTCCTGCTCACATATTTTACGGGTTCAACGCTTGGAAAGAAACTTTTTCAGATAAGAGTGGTGAGTGCCGAAGATAGAAAAATGACATTTTTTGAAGTGACATTCAGAGAGACAGTAGGAAGATTTTTGTCTGCACTTATACTCTCGATAGGATATATCATGATTGCTATTGACAAGAAAAAAAGAGGACTTCACGATATTTTAAGTGATACAAATGTTGTATATTATCATGAGAAAAAGGTTTACACTCATGCGGATATACATTACAGAAACATGGTTGATGCAAATGTGCAGGCTGTGGCACAGCCACAGAATCCAAATTCACACGGAGAGGTAAATGCACAGTCACAAAGTCCAAATCCATATGGAGAGGTAAATGTGCAGCCACAGAACCAAAATCCATATGGAGAAGTAAATGGACAGCCACAGAACCAAAATCCATATGAAAAAGTAAATACGCAGCCACAAAATCAGGATAATAAATCTGTATATTCAAATGATACGGAAGATTTTGACAATACGGATAATGCTGAAGTATCATCGGTAAAAACGGTTCATCCACAGAATATGCCGAGTGGATATTTTGAGGACGCTGACGATAAAGATGGAAAATAAAATCAGGTAAAAGTTTTATTTTAATAGGTCCCCACCCACCACTTATTGGTCTATGCAATAGAAGTGGTGAGTGGGGACTTTTTTTCTAATTTCTAAATTCTGACAGTACTTTTAAAAGTTTGAAAATATCAACAGGCTTTGATAAATACTTGTTCATGCCGGCATTAAGACATTTTTCAATATCTTCTTTAAAGGCATTTGCAGTCATTGCTATGATAGGAATAGTATGAGCTTCGGAACTATTCATGTTTCTTATGGCGGTTGTTGCGTAAAGTCCGTTCATTACGGGCATTTGCATATCCATAAGTATCGCATCATAGGTATGCTTTTTAGAATTTTTAAGCATTTCAACACATATAGAACCGTCGGAGGCGTGTTCACAGGTTATGCCATGCATTTTCAAAAGTTCAGATATGACTTCGTAATTTAATTCATTGTCTTCCGCTATAAGCAGGTTCATTCCGGAGCAGATTTTTGAATAATATTCTATTGTCAAAGTTTCAGTGGCATTTTTTGAACGCTCCTTAAGATATGGAAGTTCCAATGTTACGGTAAAAGTAGTTCCTTTGCCGAGTTCGCTCTGAACATCTATGCTGCCGTTCATTATATCAGTAAGATATTTAACAATCGACAGACCAAGCCCATATCCGGGAACTTTATTTATTCTTGAATCAGTTTCACGCGTGAATTTTGAATACATATTTTCAATATATTCTTTTGACATACCGATGCCGGTGTCACTTACTTTAGCGATAAGCCGTATGTTTTTGCTGCCTGGTATTTCTTGTTGATACATTTCAAAAACAATACTTCCTCCGTCAGGAGTGTATTTTATGGCATTAGATAGTATATTTGTGTATATCTGCTTGATACGGAGTGGGTCGGCAAATAATTCACTATATAAAATATCATGTTTAAAACATTTGATGTCAAGGTCTTTACCAAGTTTTATCTGTTCCAATGATGGAGGAAATTCATCAAAAATTTCACAGATATTTATTTCCTTTGGTGTAATTTTCATCTGTCCGTTTTCTATTTTTGAAATATCGAGAACTTCATTGACAAGCTCTAATAAAAAGTTGCCTGAAAGTTTAATTTTTTCAAGACTGTATTTTACTTTGTCAGGTTCGGTTAAATGCGTTGCGGCTATATCTGTAAATCCCATAATTGCATTCATCGGTGTTCTTATGTCGTGTGCTATCTGTGATATAAATTCTGTTTTTGCAACATTTGCTTTGTTTGCTTCTTCAGCTATTGAAATCCAGCTTTGTTCACGGCGTTTGCTCGCACTTATTATCTGTGTGACATATAAAACATCCGTTACGGTATTTGCTTCGTTTCGTTTTCTTACTATAAATCTTGCAGTGTGCCAGTTATTGTCAGTAGTCAGGTACTCTGTTGCTATGGTTTCCTCATTTTCAAGGCGTTTTGCAAGTGTCGATATATCAAAGAACTGCAGCAGTCTGTCTTTGTATTCGGGAACAATAAATTCATTGCACAATTTGTTCATTTCATAGGATGCACAGCCTGTTTTTCCTGCAAGTCTATGGGAGCCGCTTTTTCCGGATATTTCTTTAAATGTATCTTTTTCCAAGTCTATAAGAAAAATTGTATAATATATCTGGCTTAGTGCAGATATAACTTCATTTTTAAGATTGGCTTCTGCAAGTGCCTGTTCAAGTTCAAACTGTTTTTTCTGCTCAATCGCCACAATGTCATCAATATGTCTGAAACCGAGTAAGAGTTTGTAGTCTGAAACAGTTAGTGAAATTCGTACAATGACAGTTTCAAAATACTGTTGTCTTAAAAGATTTGGTACGCTTCGATACCTGAATACCAATCGTTCTTTGTTTTTTAGCTCATTTTTAAGATTTTGTATATCCATTGTTTTCTTAAAGAAATCAATACTTTCAGATGCTATATATTTTTCAGCGTAAATTTTAATTGTTTCAGTATAGTCGAGCGGTTTTGGATTTTCAACCGGAATGAAATTAGCGGCATTTGCAATTCTGTCAAGCTTGAGCAGTTCCAGAGTGTTTTTTTCAAGATCGACATAATACACGGAGGTATAGTCACGGCATAAAACATCAAGAAACTGTTTTTCTTTTTCAAGCTCAGATTTATTTTCATTTATAATGTCCTGACGCTGCATAAGGAGAAAATCCTTATCTATATTTTGCCATATACTGCCAAGATGCATACCTATCGTACGCATAAGCATCAGGTGGAAAGGCGAAATTGGAAAGGAAGGTGCATCAAGTCTGATATATCCGAGAAGGTTTCCGGCATATGATATAGGAAATGCAATAACAGAATTTATACCGGCATTAAGAAGTTTATTATTCTCATCAGTCATGGCAGTAGGACTGTCCTTAATATCTGTTTCGATGATTATCTGACGCTTGGACAAACGGCTGTGCCAGTCAGGGATTGTTTCTGCCGAAAATATGTCAGGCAGAGTATCAGATAAATGATAGCCGTTTTTCAAATACTTAAATTTAAGTTCATATATATTTTTGTTAAATAATTCAAAAATAAAAGCTGCACTGCTGTTTGTAACAGTGCAAAGCTGTTTGAAAATTGACTCTAAGAATGTTGCTCTGCTTTTGTCTGGTGTAAGATTTTCTAAGTTAATCAATTCATTGATTATCGAATCGTAAGTACTTTGAAAATTATTATTTTCGTTGTTATTATAAATATTTTCCATGTATGTGCTCATATATATTCTCCTTCATCCCCTCAATATATGTTTATTGTGTCATTGATATTCAATATATAAATTACAGATTGTCGTGTATTTAAATGTAAGTCAGTGATATAGTATGCCGGTGTTGTTTAAAAGTATTAAGTTAATTGTAGCATTAAAACAGATAAAGTAAAAGTGCTGAGTTCGGTGTTGTTGTGGTGCATGGATATTTGGTGGTTGACATTTTTGGTGGTTGACATTTGCAATTAACGGTGTTATTATTTCACATACGCAATATATAACAATGTTAAGTTTTGAAAAGGTTATATATTATGCAGTACATTATATTAAATATGATAAGTTTTTAAATGATATTTTTTGCTGCCAACTGATTACATTACAGGTGTAAACATTATTATTTTTTTGATGAGGTGAGATGATGAATGATAAATTTGAGGAACTTTTTAAGGCTATGCATCAGTTTCATAAACTGAGGATTGGTGAGATGATGCCAAATGTCAGCGGTGCTGATTTTTGGGCGATGAACAATATTGTAAATAAGAGCGAAGATGGAAAGATAACTATTTCTGAACTTGCTAAAAAGACAAATGTACTTCCATCTGCAATATCGAGAACTATCAGAGGCCTTGAGGACAAGGGATATGTCGAAAGGACAATAAATAAAAATGACAGGAGAAATACTTATGTTGAGATGACTGACAGGGGAATAGAAGTTATGCAGGAAGTAAAAGAAACTATGCATAATTTCGGAGAAGCAGTTTTATCAAAACTTGATGAGGATGAACTTTCACAACTCGTAGCATATCTGAATAACATATATGATATTGCGAAAAAGGAGATTGAAATTAGAAAGATTAAGAAATAGATATGATGCGAAACTGATTGTAGGCTGTGAAGATTGTGTGGATATAGCAAAGAATACCGCCGGCACGCTTGCGCTATGTTGTCACTCGTAGCAGTACATAAGTCAGTAAAAGACACTGACTAAGTGCTGACGGTGACAAAAATGTCGGCTAACATTCTTTGTTATATCTCCATAATCAATTTAAAATTATGACAGTTTCACAAATGTCTATAAGAATTAGAAGATAGAAAGTAAAGAAAGGATAGAACAATGGGTAAAATTTTTAAAAATATGCTTCCTTACCGGAAAGCGGTTATTATTATCATTGCTTTGCTGTTTGTGCAGGCGTGGTGTGATCTGTCGCTTCCGTCTTACACATCGGATATTATCGATGTGGGTATTCAGAACAGCGGTGTTGAACATATTGTGCCTGAGAAACTTACAAAGAGTGAGTTTAAAGCGGCACAGTTTATCATGACGGATGATGAAGCTGATTTGTGGAAAGGTCTGTATAAAGCGGATGGAGAGTTTTATAAACTTAAGGATAAGTCATCTAAGGAGCTTGATGAAGCGGATGAAAAACTTAATTTGCCGCTTATCATGAATTATCAGATGAGCACTTTAGAGGTAAGCAGCTTCAAAAAGACGATTGCAAATCAGATGGGAAAGAAAGAGTCTGAACTTGAAAATGTAAGTGTCGAGCAGCTTGGCGAGTCACTCGGTGTGAAACTTAAGAGTTTCAAACAGGAAAAAGAGGATGATGACGGAAACAAAGTTAAGGTTGACTGTGTTGACGCAAGACCGTTTTTTGCCGGAATGATGCAGAGTGGCAAGATGGATAAAAAGAGCATTTTGTCTATGAGGGATAAGATGAGTGATACTATAGATGCAATGGGAAGTTCTCTTGTTAAATCAATGGGTGTTGCCTATGCGGTTTCCTGTGATAAGGCGGCAGGCATTGATGTTGACCATATCCAGAAATCATATCTTTTGTTTGCGGGACTAAAAATGCTTGGAATGGCACTTCTTATGGGTGTGGTGACAGTGCTCGTCGGTTTCTTTGCTTCGAGAGTCGGAGCAGGAATCGGTATGACACTCAGGGAAAAAGTATTTAAAAATGTTGTCGGATTTTCAAATGCTGAGATGGATAAGTTCTCAACTGCATCACTTATCACGAGAAGTACAAATGACATCCAGCAGATACAGATGGTATCGGTAATGCTCTTAAGGATGGTTGCATATGCACCTATTCTTGGAATTGGCGGTGTGTTAAAAGTTGTGCAGACTGGAGCAGGCATGGGATGGATAATCGTGCTTGCGATAGCTGTTATACTCGGATATGTCATGGTACTTATGTCTGCCGCTATGCCTAAGTTCAAACTTATGCAGAAGCTGGTCGATAATATCAACCTTGTTTCAAGAGAAATTCTTACCGGACTTTCAGTTATCCGTGCATTTGGCAGGGAGAAAAAAGAAGAAGAAAGATTTGACGAGGCAAATAAAGACCTCACAAAGACAATGCTTTTTACAAACAGGGTTATGACATTTATGATGCCGGGCATGATGATGATAATGAATATTCTTACAGTCGGCATTGTGTGGTTTGGTGCTAAAAAGATTGACGGTGGAAATATGCAGGTCGGAGCTATGACTGCATTTATAACATATGCGATGATGATAGTCATGTCATTCCTTATGCTTACGATGATGTCGATAATGCTCCCTCGTGCGGCTGTCGCAGCAGAGCGTATTGACGAGGTTGTCCGCACAGAATCTTCTATTAAAGATGCTGACGAGCCGGAAAAACTTACAAGCCATGACGGTGTAATATCATTTGAGCATGTAAACTTTAAATATCCGGGAGCAGAGGAAGATGTACTTCACGATATTGATTTTGTGGCAAGACCGGGGGAGACAACTGCTATCATAGGCAGTACGGGATGCGGCAAATCAACATTGGTAAATCTTATTCCGAGATTATACGATGTTTCGGATGGAAGGATATTGCTTGACGGAAAAGATATAAGAAATATTTCAATGTCAGATCTCAGGGAAGAAATCGGTTTTGTACCTCAGAAAGGAGTTCTTTTCTCAGGAACTATAGCTTCAAATCTCCGCTTTGGAAATGATGATGCAACTGATGAGGAGATAAAGAAAGCCGCCAGGATAGCACAGGCGACAGAGTTTATCGAGGCGAAAGATGATAAATACGAAAGCTCAATATCACAGGGTGGAAGTAATGTATCAGGAGGTCAGAAACAGCGTCTTGCGATAGCGAGAGCGATAGCCAAAAATCCAAAGATATTTATATTTGATGACAGTTTTTCGGCACTTGATTTAAAGACGGATGCAGCACTTAGAAAAGCGTTATCTGAAAATGTAAAGGACAGCACGGTTATCATTGTTGCACAGAGAATAAGCACAATATTACACGCAGAGCAGATACTTGTTCTCGATGACGGAAAAGTAGTCGGAAAGGGAACGCATGAACAGCTTCTTAAAAACTGTGATGTGTATCGTGAGATTGCAAAATCCCAGTTGTCCGCTAAAGAACTTGGCATGGATGAAAGTGAGGTGTCAGACAATGAGTAATGAGGAACAATTTAAAAAGCCACAGCCACGCAGGAGAGGGCCTATGGGCAGAGGTATGCAGCCGGGCGAAAAGCCTAAGAATCTCAAAAAATCATTAAAAACACTTGTAAAATATATCGCAAAATATAAGGCAGGCATATTTGTCGTAATGTTTTGTGCGGTGTGCTCAACCGTCTTTACCGTAGCAGGACCGAAGATATTAGGTAAAGCGACAACGGCATTATCTGAGGGTCTTATGGCAAAGATAAGCGGAACAGGAAGCATTGATTTTGATAAGATAGGACGCATACTTCTTATTGTGCTCGGTCTTTATCTTTGCAGTGCATTGTTTAGCTTTATTCAAGGCTGGATAATGACCGGCATCACGCAGAAAGTATGTTATAAACTTCGACAGGAAATATCAGAAAAGATAAACAGGATGCCGATGAAATATTTTGAGAGCCGCACTTACGGCGAGGTGTTATCACGAGTTACAAATGATGTAGATACACTCGGACAGGGTCTTAACCAGAGCATAACAACGATAATCACATCCGTTGCAACACTTATCGGTGTCCTTGTAATGATGCTCAGTATCTCGCCGCTTATGACACTTATCGCACTTGTCATACTTCCTATATCACTTGCACTTATAAGTCTTGTGACAAAGAAATCACAAAAATTTTTCCGTGCACAGCAGGAATATCTCGGTCACATAAACGGTCAGGTCGAGGAAGTTTACGGCGGTCATCTTGTAATAAAAGCATTTAACCGTGAAAAAGATACTATAGAGGAATTTGAAAAAACAAACAAAATTTTGTATGACTCAGCATGGAAATCGCAGTTTCTTTCAGGAATGATGCAGCCTATAATGATGTTTGTCGGAAACTTAGGCTATGCGTCAGTTGCACTTGCAGGTGGGATGCTCGCAATAAAAAATGTAATTACGATAGGTGATATACAGGCATTTATCCAGTATGTAAAGAACTTCACACAGCCGATACAGCAGATAGCACAGGTAATAAACATGGTTCAGTCAATGTCTGCGGCATCGGAGAGAGTTTTTGAATTTCTTGACGAGGAGGAAGAACAGCAGATAGTAGAAAATCCTGCCGATATTTCAAAAGTAACAGGAGAGGTATCATTTGAAAATGTTCATTTCGGTTACAATCCTGAGCAGATAATCATTAACGATTTCAGTGCAAAGGTAAAACCGGGACAAAAGATAGCGATAGTAGGCCCTACCGGTGCAGGAAAGACAACTATGGTAAAACTTCTTATGCGTTTTTATGATGTAAACAGCGGTGCGATAAAATTAAACGGCAGCAATATAAAAGATTTTAACAGGCGTGAACTCCGTGACGCATTTGGAATGGTGCTTCAGGACACCTGGCTTTTTAAAGGAACGATAATGGAAAATATCCGTTATGGAAGACTTGATGCGACAGACGAGGAAGTAATCGCAGCGGCAAAGGCGGCGAGAGCACATCACTTTATTCAGACACTTCCGGGCGGTTACCAGATGGAACTTAACGAAGATGCAAGCAATGTGTCACAGGGACAGAAGCAGCTTCTTACGATAGCGAGAGCAATTCTTGCGGACAATAAGATACTTATCCTTGATGAAGCAACATCTTCGGTTGATACAAGAACCGAGATAGAGATACAGAAAGCTATGGATAATCTTATGAAAGGACGCACGAGTTTTGTCATTGCACACAGGCTTTCAACAATTCGTGATGCCGACCTTATACTTGTTATGAAAGACGGAGATATAATAGAGCAGGGAAATCACGATGAGCTTCTTGCGGCAAACGGATTTTATGCAAATCTTTATAATTCACAGTTTGAGGATGTTGTGGCGTAGAGAAAGTTATACAATGGCATTTTGGCTGCAACATGATATTTTTTACAGTTTGAGGATGTTGTGAAATAGAGAAGTAATCATACAGTCATATGGCAATTATATTTTAAACAATAATTTTGAATAAAAAAAAGAAATCTGTTAAGAATATTAACAGATACTATCAGACAACTTGATGGCATTGAGTTATTGTTCATTCGTATGCCTGACATTAGCTGTCAGGCATACGCCAATGAATGGGCTTTATAGGATTTCAGCCCCATGCATCGAAGATGCATTTTGAATGGACTGAAATCATTACTGGTCGCACTGCAAGGGTGAGCAGTAATGGCATTGAGGTGTCTGTTTTGTTTAAAAGTAATTGTTGCCGGTCGCACCGTAGGTGTGAACAATAACTAATGGAGGGATTGCCGTATGTATGATAAGAAAGAAAACAACTTTAAGAAAAAAGGGCTTTGCGTGTCATTATGTGCTGCACTTGTATGTGGTCTTGGAATAGGCGGGGTATATTACAAGATGAATAAAGCACCGCAGAGTGACGGGACAAAACTTTTTTCAGACTCATCGACAGGTACAAAATCAGCAGATACAAATGATAAAAAGGAAACATCGTCAGATAAAAAAGACAATGCAGCAGACAAAAATACTGAAAATAAAACAGTAGCGGCAGGTTCGGGTGCTGTAAAAAACATCAAAAAGAAAAATATTAAAAGTGCAAGAGAAAAATTAAACGATGCAAAGGCAGAAATTAAATCGGACAAAAACAATAATGATGTTTATGTAAAAAAAACAGCAGCTAAAACGGATGATAAAAAGAAAAGTACAGATACAAAACAGCATGATGGCAACATAAAAAAGAATAGAAACACAGATAAGAATAAAACGGTAAGCACAATGTCAAAGGATAATTCTCTTAAATTTGATGCAGAAAAGGGAATGATATGGCCTGTTGGAAGCGGCGAAAAGGACATAATCCTTAAATTTAGCAACAGCAATACGGTATATTTTAAGACACTTGCACAGTACAAAGTAAATCCTGCCGTCGTTATAGCGGCAAAAGCTGATGAAAAGGTAAAAGCTGCGGCAGCAGGTATTGTAAAAAGTATAAAGACAAGTGACGAAACAGGAACAACGGTAACCGTTGATATAGGAAACGGATATGAAGCTATATATGGTCAGCTTAAAAACTTAAATGTAAAGAACGGTCAGAAGATTGCCAAAGGTGATATAGTAGGTCATATAGCAAAACCTACGAAATATTATACAGAAGAAGGAACAAATCTTTATTTTGAAGTTAAAGAAAACGGAAAGAGCGTAGATCCTTTGCTGCTTTTGAAATAGATATTTTTTAGAAGACAATCGGATATTCGTAACCTGTTCTGTTACTTCCTTGATAGAGTTAAATATAATTGATAACTGTTGTTACTGTACTATATAGATGTGTCAGTGACAGCAGTTTTTCTTTTCATAAGTACCAATATATGTTAATATAATGATGCAAGGGTCAAAAATAAATGTCAATGTATGTTTTAGAACCTTACACTAAGTGATAAAGAAGTTGGTTGAAAAGATTGCACTTAAAGTGCGGAAAGAGAGGGAGTTATGCAATACAGATTAGTAGGAAATACAATGCCGGCAGTTGAGGTGCTTTTTGATTCACCGGGAGAGTCTATGTACACGCAGTCAGGTGGCATGGCATGGATGACCGATGGGATTCAGATGGACACAAACACGAAAGGTGGTCTTTTAAAAGGTGTTGGTCGTATGTTTGCGGGTGAATCAATGTTTATGGCAACATACACGGCAACTAAAGCGGGGTCGGAAATTGCATTTGCATCAACTGTTGCAGGTGAAGTTCTTCCTATAAATATTGGCGAGACAGGTGGATTTATCTGCCAGAAAGGGGCATTTCTTTGTGCTGAGCCTTCAGTAGAACTATCAGTTGCATTTACAAAGAGATTTTCATCAGGTTTCTTTGGCGGAGAGGGTTTTATACTCCAGGATATTACAGGAACAGGTATGGTATTTCTTGAAATTGACGGTGATAAAGTTATCAAAGAACTTGCACCGGGGGAGGTTTTAAAAGTTGACACGGGTAATGTGGTCGGATTTGAAAAGACTGTAAGCTATGAAATAGAGACAGTAAAAGGTCTTAAGAACATATTCCTTGGCGGAGAGGGACTTTTCCTGACAAGACTTGTAGGACCGGGAAAGGTTATACTCCAGACGCAGAACTTTAATGATTTTGCGGGAAGGGTTGCAAGCAGAATTCCGTCTAAGTAGTTTTTGCGGCGGCATTTATTTTGAAAATGTTAATTTGGGGCGGCATCGAACTGTGATTTTGCACAAGCTGTTTGGCAAAATGTAAATGATGTTTTATACTATGAAAAAAACTGTGGATTGTTATCTTTTAAGAATTTTTAATGGATAACCAGTCCACAGTTTTTAGTTTATGGGATTTGGCTATTATACAATAGTTGTTTTAATCAACGGTAGCCGGAATTTTACCCTCTATGATGGCTTTTACATCACCAATGCTCTTGTCTGTAAAAGTAGCTATCTGTTCAGGACTGTATAATTTTACTAAAAATACTTTGTTATCGACTGGCTTCGGTATTTGTAAGGTTCTGGGATGTTATGGAATATCCGGCTCTTTTTATAGGTTTGCATCCTTGACAGAATAACTTAAAAATAGTTAAATATAAAAACGGAAATATTTGAACAATAAGTATCGGAGCATTAGTTTCGTGTGCAGTTTACAATGTATTTAGAAATGAGGATAGAGCATGAAAAGGAAAGTAAATCCGGTGGCACTTTTGCCGATTTTTGTATTTTTGGCATTATATCTGGGGCTTGGAATTGTATTTGAATATATAATGAAAATTCCAATGGGATTTTATAATATTCCAATAATTGTGGCTTTTTTAGTAGCTATTTTAACTGCCTGTCTGCAAAACAGAGAGGTATCTTTTGATGAAAAACTTGAAATCATGGCACAGGGAATGGCAGACAAAAATATAATAACAATGCTGCTTATATTTCTGACAGCCGGAGTGTTTGTTGGTGTTGTAGGTCGGGATAGTGCAGAAAGTGTCGCATATTTTATGCTACAGTTAATTCCGGCACGGTTTGCAGTTATTGTTCTTTTTATCGTTGCGTGTTTTGTGTCTGTTGCAATGGGAACTTCTGTTGGAACAATAACACTTATAACGCCAATTGCTGTTGCGGTGGCGGATGCTTCTGGTTTTTCAGTGCCGCTTTGCGTGGCTGCGGTAATGGGTGGTTCTATGTTTGGAGATAATCTGTCATTTATTTCAGATACGACTATTGCTGCGTGCAATGGACAGGGTTGTGCAATGAAAGATAAATTCAGGCAGAATTTCCGGATTGCATTTCCGGCGGCTGTTGTGACTGTTATTATCATCGGGGTTTTATCGATGAATACCAATATAAACGGAAGCGTGCATCATAATTACAATCTGGTACAGATAATACCATATGTACTTGTATTGATGGGAGGGATAATCGGCTGGAATGTGTTTCTTGTACTGCTGACGGGTATTGTATCAGGAGCGTTTATAATGTTAGTTACGGGACAGACTTCTGCTGTGGAACTTGTCACAAATATGGGAAATGGTGTATCGGGTATGTTTGAAACCTGTATCGTAGCAGTCCTTGTAGCTGCATTGTGTGCATTAATTCGTGTATATGGCGGTTTTGATGCACTTTTACATGGAATACATCATGTATTCAAAGGAAAACGGGGCGGACAGCTTGGTATGGGGATTTTAGTTGGTGCTATGGATATAGCGACTGCTAATAATACGGTGGCTATAGTAATGGCAAATCCGATAGCAAAAGAAATAGCACAGACATATGAGATTACACCGAAAAAAACAGCATCGCTGCTGGACACATTTTCCTGCATAACACAGGGGATTTTGCCTTATGGAGCACAGATGCTTGTTGCAATATCAGCGGTTACGGAATTAGGGAAAAGTATATCGGCATTTGATATTATCCCATATATGTTTTATCCGTTTTTTCTGCTGGTAAGTTCTTTAATTTGGATTGGTGTAAAAAGATAGGAGGATTTTTATGAAATACAATATTGATTTAAATGACAACGATTACATTGAGTTTAATTATTCGTATCTGAAACATTCAAAGATTGGGAAGTATTCTCTTTTAGCTACAAGAATTTCTTTTCCTATTGCAATGTTTGTTTTTGTTTTGGCACTACTGATTATCAAGATAGAAATAGGTCTTGTCATATCGGTTGCTGCAGTTGCAGTTTTATCAACTGTTTTGTGGTGGTTTATCGTGCCTGTTTTGATGCGTAGGAATATTAAAAAGAATATTATGAAAATGAAAAGTGACGGAAAGCTGCCTTATCATGAGAAAGCTTCGGTTGAGTTTTTAGATGACAGGATTGTTGAAACTTGTGAGCAGGGTGAAACTGTAGTTAAGTACAGTGATATAGTTAATGTTTATGAGGAGAAAGGTTATATCTACATATTTTACGGTGCAATGCAGGCATTTATATTGCCTGAGAGATGTTTTGGGGACAATGAAATCAGGGAGATTAAAAATAAATTGTCACAATCAGGTGTTAGGGCATAAAGTTAAAGTGAATATAAAAATTGTATATAAATATTTGTATTTGTTGCCTGCATTGTAAATATTGTTGGTGATATGCTTCTGGTAGCAGGACTTCATATGGATGCGGCACTTGCCACCGTTCTTGCTCAGGCTGTCAGTGTTGTGTGTGCGAATTGTCATATGATATGCGAATATCTTCCGGAAGACCGTTTGGGGTTAATGCTTTTGCGGTGTCCTCATTGCCATTTTTCGTTGCGTTGTTAAAAAAGAAATTTTTGAAGAACTGCCGAGTGCCTGTTTTGGTGTTGTTATGGCAAAATGCATTGATAATAATAACGCATACCCAGAGATTGAACAATTTTTCGATGAAAGTATCCAAGCTGCAATGCAGCATTTTGAGGGAAGAAAAGTCAGGGAAGATCCGGATATTATACCATATAGAGAAGCATTCTGAACCTTGAATATTAACACTAATAAATACTTTTGTTCGATTGAAGCTTTGTTCACCCGTTAGCTAAAGGAAAAGGAGTGCCGCATATCAATCCCGTCGTAGATTTGGGAAATGCCATGTCCTTAAAATATACATTAGTAGTAATGCCATCCGAATAATTTCCGCTATTTTCACCTAAATGTAAAAGTTCTAATCAATGTTGTCAAATTACATATAACTGTTGTCAAAGAGACAGAGCCGGTAACCAGCCAGCTATGAGCTGCGATTACCCGACTAAGGGAACGCCGCAGGACGGCATCCTATCCAGTATCGTACTGAATTAATTGGACTGGTGGGTGGCCTCCCAATGGGAGAACATGCCCACTCACTACGAGTAAAAAAACAGACAGAATTTCTCATGTGCCATAAAGTAACACAAAAAACAACAGACAGCCGCCACAATTCAGTAATGATTGATGCTTGACAGTCTCCATCAAGTTTGCTATAATAATAAACGCAAAATTTTAGTGGACTTTTCCGGATTCGGTCATCTTTTTGCCACACAGCTATCTTGTGATAGTTGTGTGGCTTTTTTGTTGCCTGTATCTCGGAAGTATTAGCAGAATGGAGGACTATATCTGTATGGGAAAAAATTTTTTGTCTCTTATCAAGACGCACCGTAGTGTACGGGCTTATAAATCTGAACCTGTCCCTTCAAAGGCTTTGGACGCTGTACTGGAAGCCGGTCAGCCCGTAGCACGCAAACAAAACTATATTGTTCGGACAATTTGTGGAGAGGAGGGAAAGCATGCAGACCAATAACAAAATGGCGGTTGCACCCGTTAGAAAACTCATCTGGCAAATGTCGATACCGCCGCTGATTTCCATGTTTCTGCAATATTCCTATAATTTGATAGACAGTGCGTTTGTAGCACGGCTGAGTGAAAATGCTTTGACGGCGGTTTCCCTATCGTTTCCCATTACAACTTTGATGAATGCGACATCTATCTGGATCGGCGTTGGCGTGAATGTACTGATTGCAGGGTATCTTGGACAGAGAAAGCAGAATGAGGCAAATACTACCGTCACACATGGATTGTTACTGGCCTTTGGAATTGGTGCTTTGCTCAATCTTCTGTCATTACTGATTATGAAACCCTACTTTGGGGCATTCACCAATAACGAAGAAATTTATCAGTTGAGTCTTGACTATATGAGCGTATGTTCGTTCATGCAAATTCCCAACATGGTGCATATCGCAATCCAGAAGATGATACAGGCTACTGGGAACATGGTTGCTCCTATGTGGTTCCAGATTGCAGGAGTGGTCGTTAATTTTGTATTTGACCCACTCCTAATTTTTGGTATTGGTGTTTTTCCAGCTATGGGAATCCGTGGCGCTGCGGTGGCTACTGTTGCGGGCTATTTGTTATCCATGATTTTGGCATTTGCCTTGTTGCTGGGCAAAAAGCAAAAAGTGCGGATAAAGATTGAAGAATTTCATATACAAAAGTGGATGATTGCCCGTATATTCGCCCTTGGCTTACCATCTTTCATTATGAATGCCCTCAGTTCGTTTATGGTGACATTCGTCAATCTGTTTCTGGTGGCATATTCCGATACGGCGATTGCATTCTTCGGTGCGTATTTTAAGGTGCAGCAGCTGATCGTTATGACAGTAAACGGCTTGATTCAGGGCTGTTTGCCGATTATGCGGTTTAACTACGGTGCGGGAAACAGAGATAGGCTGCACTCCGCTTTCCGATACGGAACCGCTTTGGTCTCCGGTATGATGATACTGGGAACATTGACCGTCAACTTCTTTCCGGCGCAGCTTTTGGAATTATTTACAGCGTCGGAAGCCATGCGCTCCTTTGGAATATCCGCTATGCGAATTATGGCGGCAAGCTATCTGTTTTGCGGTCTCTCTACCATGATTTCCACCTATTTTCAGGCGACAGAAAAAGTAGGTTCCAGCATGGCGATTCAATTATGCAGACAACTGCTTTTCCTTGTTCCTGCCTTATGGTGTCTGGACAAATTATTCCAACTGAACGGAATCTGGCTTGCATTTCCTGTTGCGGAAACCGCCACTATGCTCATTGCTCTCGTAATAATGGCATGGCATCGCCACAAAAATATCTTATAACATGTTCCAAGGAGGAGAAATGATGAACGATACTTTTATGAAAGAAAAACCGGTATTGCCGCTGATTTTATCCATGTCCCTGCCTATGGTTTTATCCATGCTGGTTAATTCTCTATACAACATTATCGACAGCTTTTTCGTCGCACAGATCAGCGAGGAGGCTATGACGGCATTATCACTGGTTTACCCGGTTCAAAATTTTATCAATGCTGTTGGAATTGGATTTGGCGTTGGAATCAACGCAGTGATCGCCTTATATCTAGGCGCCGGAGATAACAAAAAAGCAGAACAAGCTGCCACGCAGGGACTTGTGCTTGCCATGATTCACGGCGTTGTTATGACAGTCTGTTGTATTACAATGATGCCGGCTTTTTTAGGAATGTTCACTTCATCCAAGACAGTGATTGAACTTGGCGTCCGCTATTCTGTTATTGCGTTCGCTTTTACATTGATTATCATTGTTGATGTTACATTCGAGAAACTATTCCAAGCTGTAGGAAACATGAAAACAACCATGATCAGCTTGATGTGTGGGTGTATAACAAATATTGTCTTAGACCCCGTTCTGATTTTTGGCTATGGTCCATTCCCTAAAATGGGAATCGAGGGCGCCGCACTGGCAACCGGCATCGGGCAGACCTTGACGCTTGCGATTTATCTGGTCGTTTATTTTGTGCGGCCAATTCGCGTGCATATCTGCAGGCAGTACATTTTGCTCAGCAAAAAGATGGTAATAAAGCTGTACTCCATCGGCATTCCCGCAACCTTGAATCTTGCACTCCCATCTCTTTTGATTTCGGCGCTCAATGCTATTTTGGCGGCATATTCCGAAGTGTATATTCTGGTTTTGGGAATCTATTACAAATTGCAGACATTCATCTATCTTCCGGCTAATGGCATTGTTCAGGGGATGCGCCCATTGATCGGCTATAACTACGGTGCGGGGGAGAACAAAAGAGTCAGCCAGATTTATAAAATCGTCTTGTGCATGAGCGGTATCATTATGGTGCTTGGGACAGTGATATGTCTGATAATCCCCGGCCAGCTTATTGGGCTGTTTACCCACACAGAAGCGACAATCCAGACTGGGGAAACAGCCCTGCGTATCATCGGCACCGGTTTTATCGTCTCGGCGGTTTCCGTAACATCTTCCGGTGCACTGGAGGGACTTGGAAAAGGCACTCCTTCATTACTGATTTCACTTTGCCGGTATGTTGTGGTTATCATCCCAACTGCGTTTTTACTCAGCAGGCTTTTCGGAGCGGTTGGCGTCTGGAATGCGTTTTGGATCACGGAAGCGATTACAGCAATCATTTCTATTTGTGTTTTCCACAAGGTAATAGCACAAAGCTAGCTGAGCTAGTCAACAGTAAAATGAATGTTGCTTTGCACACATAAGAAGATATTTCTTTGATGCCATACCCAAAGGGAAAAATCGTGATATCAGTTGTCCGGCGGTGCAAGGCGTAGAGTATTGTGATAAGCTGTTTGCATATGAAAGACATTTTAAAGAAAAAGGTTATTCATACAAACAGATAAAAAATGGTCGTCTCAAGAAAGAAAAACCGGTAATTGAGGCTTTTTTGTCATGGCTTGAAAAGCAGAAACCCATTAAAGGCAGTAAATTTGCCACAGCAGTTACATATGCATTAAATAGAAAAGAACATATGATGACATATCTCGAAGATGGTCGCTGCAGTCTGAGCAATAATTTAAGTGAACAGAAAATGAAATCATATGTTATAGGGTGCTAAAGGGAGCTGAAAAATAGCATCAGGTCTTAAGCTTCCTTCAACTGTTACTATTAAAAAAGAAGATGCGGAGGTCACAAGTGTATCTGTATCATGGAATCTGACTCGTTTTGTAAGTGGAAGCTATAATTTGACAAAAACGACAGAACAGAAATTTATAGTGAATGCTAAGGTTGCTTTAGTTGCAATCCTTGCAAAGAGCTTAAAGACTTACAAGAAATTCCAGTATAAGAAAGGATTGAATAAAAAAGCTAAGATAACAAAATAAAATACAGAAAGTGTAAGAGTTCTTAACAGGTGAAAGTTCACTCTTTCATCCTGTTAAGTTCAGGCAGTACCGTAAACAGCATAGTTATAAAACACATACTTCCACCTATTACATTAGATACGGGTTCTGCCATAAATACACCGTCCGTTCCCATGTGGAGAGCGTATGGAAGTATATATGTGAGCGGCACAACAATAAACACTTTGCGTAAAAGTGAAAAGAAAATTGCCTGTTTTCTTTTGTTAAGTGATTTGAAAACAGTCTGACCGATATATTGCAAATCCATAAAAATAAATGCAGCAAAATAAAGTTTCAATGCAGGCACAACATCTTTTATAAGTGTTGCATCGGAACTAAATATCATAATTAAATATTTAGGGGCAAGTATGATAATACTCCACATTATGCCGGTATAGATAAGTGCCATGACAGCCATTACTATGCCGGCTTTTTTTACACGCTCCGGGCGTCTTGCACCATAATTATAACTGATGATAGGTGAAGAACCCTCTGTTATGGCATAGATAGGAGTTTCGACCATCTGTCGTACACTTGAAACAATAGTCATAACGGAGATATACACATCACCGCCGGTAACATAAAGTACATTATTACAGCAGATTGAAACAAGACTGTTTGTGAGCTGCATTATAAATCCTGCCGTGCCAAGAGTTATGATATTTTTGGCAATGGAAAGGCAGGAAGAAAATTCGTTTTTATGCAGCAGCCTGACCTTTATCTCAGCTTTTTTGCGAAGAAAGTAGAAAACAAAAACAGCAGAGAGTACCTGTGATATTACAGTGGCAATGGCAGCACCGTTTACGCCAAGCCCGAACACAAAGATAAACAGCGGGTCGAGTATAATATTTGCAACTGCACCGATTGTTACGGAGAACATCCCAGTTGTAGAATATCCCTGTGCATTTATAAACGGATTCATGCCGGTGGATACCATGGCGGGGAGAGTTCCAAGCAAATAGATTACAATATATGGTCTTGCGTAAGTCAATGCGTTTGGGGATGCTCCAAAAAGAACGAGCAGCGGTTTTGAAAATACAATGCCGATTAGCATCAGGAATATTGCACTTGCACATACCATTGTAAAAGATGTATTTAAAATAGTATTTGCCTTATTATCGTCACCCATGCCGCGATTAATGGAAAAAATCGGAGCACCGCCGCTTCCGAAAAGATTGCTGCACGCTGTGATTATCATTATCAAAGGAAAACAGAGTCCGACGGCTCCGAGAGCGGCAGTTCCGATTTCAGGAATACGCCCGATATAAATACGGTCAACTATATTGTAGAGAAGACTTAAAAGCTGTGCTACAAGCATTGGGAGAGCGGCATTTAAGATATTTCCTGTTACAGTGCCGGTTTCAAAATTTATGCGTTTCATGATTATACCTCGATTTCATTTGTATTTTTGCTTGTTTAAATATTCATTATTTTGAGTTTCTGTGGAAGAAACAGTATTTGCCTTCAACTTATAGTTTTTATCTTGATTTTCAGTTAGAGAACAAATCTTGCTTTCGCTCAGTTATATGTTGAAAATAATTATAGCATGATTTAAACTATATTTAAAACATATATTATAGACTCATATATTTGCAAAACTGTCTATATCCGTAATTAAATTGCAAAAAATATAATACAACCTATAAGTGGTTTTGCAAATAATTAAATATATTTTTTAAGCATCTAAGGGGGCATTGTTTATGAAAGATATTAAATGGGCAGTTTTAGGTACGGGAGTAATCGCAAATGAGATGGCACAGGCTTTGATAAAAAAGGGAAAGAGTATATATTCAGTTGCAAACAGGACACATCAGAAAGCCGTTGAATTTGCAAAAAAATACAATATTGACAAAGTGTATGAGGATATGAATGATGTTTTTGAAGATCCGGAGGTGGATGTTATATATATCACAACTCCGCACAATACTCATTATAAATTTATGATAAAGGCGATAAATAACGGAAAACACATACTTGTGGAAAAATCCATAACATTAAATACAAGTGAGTTAAGCCGGGTAATCAATTTGGCAGAACAAAAGGGGGTTGTAGTTGCAGAAGCAATGACTATATATCATATGCCGATTTATAAAAAATTAAAAGAAATGCTCAACTCGGGAGTTCTTGGAAAAGTAAACCTTATCACAATGAATTTTGGGAGTTTTAAGGAATATGATATGAACAACCGTTTCTTTAATCCAAATCTTGCAGGAGGAGCAATGCTTGATATAGGGGTGTATGCCCTTTCATTTATACGCTGGTTTATGGATTCAAGACCGGATAAATGTGCGTCACAGACAAAAAGTGCACCGACCGGAGTTGATGAACAGGTTGGATTACTCCTTATGAATGATGAAGGTCAGATGGCGTCCGTCATGCTTTCACTTCATTCAAAGCAGCCGAAAAGAGGAATGATTTCGTGCGAGAAAGGATATATCGAGATTATGGAATATCCGAGAGCATGGGAAGCAACGATACATTATGTCGAGTCAGGCGAAACACAAAAGATAACTGCAGGTGAAAATGCAGATGCCCTTGTATATGAACTCGAAGATATGGAGAGGGCAATAAATGGTGAACATGAATGTATGCATCTTGATTATACATGGGATGTTATGGATATGATGACGGGTGTCAGAAATTTCAAATATCCTGAGGAGATGTGACAGCAGAAAGATTATGATATGGAGTATATCCATTTCGCAAAGGATGAATTATCTCTTTTCTGCTTTTTATTTATGTGTGCAAATGCATATGAGGAAATAAAAAGATATTCACAGAATATTGAGTTGTATGAAAAAGTCAGGTTTTGTGAGATTTAAGAAAACAAAAACAGAGAATAAAGGTTTTGTGTATTTAGAAAAGAAATAGAAAATAGAACGGAGAACATTAAAGATGAACATTACAGTGTATCTTGGGGCTTTTGAGGGAAATGATCCTGCATTAGCAGATGAAGTAAAGAAACTTGGAACATGGATTGGCGAGAGCGGACATTCCCTTATATACGGTGGTTCTAAGTCAGGACTTATGGGGGTGATAGCTGAGAGCGTATTAGAAGCAGGTGGAGATGTGACGGGTGTAGAACCACAGTTTTTTGTTGATGCCGAATTGCAATACGATGAGATAACTAAGCTTATAGTTACAGAAAATATGGAAGAAAGAAAAACAGAGATGATTGAACTTGGGGACGCGTTTATTGCATTTCCGGGTGGAACAGGCACTTTGGAAGAAATTTCAGAGGTTATGTCAAAAGTATCTTTAAAGCAGCTTGATGCACCATGTATTTTGTATAATCTGAACGGTTATTATAATGGGCTTAAAGAACTTCTTGAACATATGATTAAAATGGGATTGTCCTCAGAGGAACGGCAGGAGGGCATATATTTTGTAGAAAACCTTGAGCAGATTAAGGAGATATTGGGTAGGAAATAGAGAAAGTCATGCATATAAAAAAATAAAGTAATTATTTTTAACAAATGTGGCAGGACTTCCGTGTACGACATTGTAAGTTGCCGTTATATTCAGACGGTCTACATCCGTATCTGCCCAGTCTGCAATGTTCTGCTGCAAACCGATGCGGCGGTGAAGACTCGACAAGTGATAAAATGTCTTCTGATGTGTTAAATTCGTTCAGCCAGGCGTGCACAATATTTACTGTACAGAATTATGGTGCAGGGCAATTAAAAAGATGTAAGAAAGTGCTTATTTTATGTATTATCGAGGATGCGATAGTGACGGCTGGTGCGATATTTTTAATCTTACTGTCCGTCACATAGGTTTAAGATGGGGAGGGAATAGTGAATTACAACTTGTATTTCGGATGGATTTTTGGAATAATATAGGATATAATAACTGAATAAAAAATGTTGCTAAAAATGAGGTAGGATAATGAAATTAAGTATTAGAAACTTTGCAAAAATATTAAGAGCTGATATTGAGATTGACGGAATCACAATTATTGCGGGAAATAATAATATTGGTAAAAGTACGATAGGCAAAACTTTAGACGCTGTTTTCAATGCAACATATAATATAGATGAAAAGATGAATAATGCAAGAATTGATTCGTTGTCACATATGTTACGCAATGAAATTGAGCAAAACAGATATAAACATGATTTAAGATTCAGACATTATACAATGCGTACTTATAGTGAATTTGCTAAGGTCCTTTTAGAATGTGAATCAGCAGAACGGGAAGAAATCTGCAGAAAATATGAAGAGCGTATGATTCCACAAAGTGATGACGAATCAGATTTTGTAGAAAAGGTAATTGGTTATTTAGAGGAAAATAAAAAAATATCGGATGAAGTATTTAGCAGGACGATATATACTAATTATTTTGAGGAATCATTTCATGGGGAGATAAATTCTTTATATGATAAAGAGGGTCTGGCAGAAATAGTTTTGTCAATAAAAGAAAAAGATATTCGATTAATTTTTAAAAAAGATGAGTGTATAGAAGAAAAACATCAATTTGAAATTTTAAATAACTCCATTTATATAGATGACCCTTTTGTTATAGACGAAATGAATCATATATTAACATTTGGAATATCAGAACTTTCGCTTCATAAGAGAAATATTTTACGAAAGTTGATTCAAAAAGAAGACAAAGAAGTAGAGGAAAAGGCGTTTTCCGATTTATTGGTAGCAAATAAACTTGAGGATATTATCAAGATTATTAACAGAGTGGCTGCCGGAAAAGTAGTAAAAAAACAAAAATATATGTACCAGTTTGCTGAGGATTCTTCTAAGGAACTGGATGTTGCTTCATTGTCAACGGGAGTCAAAGCGTTTTTGATTTTGAAACAATTATTATTAAATGGAAATCTGAGCGATAAAGATGTTATTGTATTAGATGAGCCTGAAATACATTTACATCCGGAATGGCAGTTGTTATATGCAGAAACAATTGTATTGTTGCAGAAAAAATTTGATTTTCATATTGTTGTAACAACGCATAGTGCTCATTTTATGGAGGCTTTAGAGTTATATTCAAAAAAATATGAAATATCCGAAAGATGTAATTATTATCTGGCAGATATGAAGGAGAATGGAGCAGTTTTTGAAAATGTAACAAAAAATATAAGTAAGATATATAAACAGATGGTTGACCCAACTTTATTATTAAGCAGGTTAAGAGAGGAACTGGAAACAGAAGATGACGAATTATGAGCAGATTAAAGGGTTGTTTCAGAAATTTGCAGACAAATATAAACGACAAATATGTATAGAAACAGAGCTTTCAAGTGCTTCAGAGGATAAGGCAGAAACAAAAAGAACGGGTGATAAGAAACTTGTTTATGAAAATAACAGGCAGGATTTGAAAATAATTGATATGGATGAGATTGCACATAATGTATATCGTATTGCACGGTTTCCGGATTCTGTTAAGGAAAGTGAATCACTTGCTTCAGCAGATGCGTTTGCAATCAGTTCTGAGGATATATGGTATTTTATAGAATTTAAAAATCAAAAAATATCAAAAGCAAAAGACAATGTAACAAAAAAAGCGTTTCAAAACTGGTATTGGATTGTAGATATATTATATGAACTTAAAGATAAGAATAATATGCAATATAATACATTTAATTATGATAATCCTATTGCGTTTGCAAAAGAAAATGTAGTTTATATTTTGGTGGTTAGTGAGGAAAAAAATATTGTAGATGCTGATAAGATGCGTAAATGTCTTTTGGCTGGTCAAAAGTTTCAATCAGATTACATGAGAAAACTAGAAAAATATATTTTTAAAGAAGCATATATTTATACTCCTGAATTATTGGAAAATAATTTTGTTAAGCATTTTAAATATTAGGAATCATTGGTGAATATATCTCTTGCCATCTCCTAAAAAAGGACTATAATTTCATGCGGAAAAATCCAATAAAAAAGAAAAGAGATGTAAGAGATGTAAGACATGAAAGACATGAAAGACAAAAGACTTATACTTAGAGGAGAGGTAGCACTTATTTTGGCAATCATAATAAACAGCATGGGCGTATTGCTTATGCTGCAATCATGTTCCGGAATATCGGCAATATCAAGTGTACCGTACGCATTTAGTGAGGTATTTCCGAGATTATCACTTGGAAAAATTCTCGGACTCGAAATAGGTTTTCTGCAATTTTATAAATAATACTTGATGTACGGCAAAGCGTACGCTATAATATAAATGACATAATAGATTTCGTCAATTTGTAAAAGTATGTGTACTATTGATGAAATTGATAACTATATTTGTTTTATTAGCAAAACATATATAGATTTACAATTACGGATGAGAATACTATATTATTATTAAAAACGCCCCTTATCAGACTCCGACACCATATTAGAAA
>OJNY01000313.1_pt1 | contig 38327 bp, 57 predicted proteins | sample 1597931 | NCBI WGS metagenome assembly OJNY01 (sample SAMN01915209, study PRJEB22387) | human gut metagenome | isolation source: stool | host: Homo sapiens | place: USA
TATTATACCATTTGAGGGCTTTTTGTGCAACTTTATCTTTTCAGATACGCTCTAATGGAAAATTACTGCCAGTTTACTTTATACACATTAGCTCGGAGATATCGCATTCTAAAGCTGAGCATATTTTATCAATATTATCAAGCTTAATAAAAGTGCAGTTATTATTATAGATATCACATATCGTAGAGGGTCTTATTCCCGTAATGTGAGCAAGCTCTGACTGTGTCATACCACGGTCAGCCAGGAGCTTGGAAAGATTAAGCTTAACCATTTGAAGCACCTCCGCTACTTTTGTTATAGTACAAATAACAGTATCCGTTATTTATGCTCTAAAAAAAATATCAGAAGTTTGTGATCAGCAGTTCCTTAAATGTTCCTGAGCTTAAATTGTTCTGACGTTCCAACGAACATATCTTGAAATCAGAATAGAGATCTCTGACAAAGTCATCATCGTTATAAGAGAGTATAAAGCGCCCTTTTAAACCGCTTAAAACGGATTTTAAACGGTAATGGTCATCTTCCTTAAATACTGCCGAGTACAGTTTTTCTGTTGTATGATATGGCGGATCGCAATAAAACAGCGCATCGCTCCTGTCATACTGACGTATCAGATTCTCAAAGTCTTTATTTTCAATAACTACTCCATTAAGCCGCTGAGAAACTTCGGAAAATCTGTCCGACGATAATTTTTTCTTGATGCACCCGAAACTTGTCATCTTAGCTCCATAGCTGATTTTGATGCAAATATAAAACATAGCCGCACGCTGTATATCTGTGTAATCTCCATTGCTCTCAAGCTTTCTGCGACAATCGTTGAACACCTCACGGGAATTTAAATAGTACTGTATTTCCTTTGAAAGCTCATCGGGGTGATACTTAATGCAGCGGAACAGACGCACAAGATCGCTGTTTGCATCGTTATACACTTCCAATGCTGCGTGGTGATCTGATGCAAAAAGAATTGAACCGCCTCCGCCGAACACTTCAATGTACCGTCCTACATTATCAGGAAAAATGTCGGTAATAGTCTTGGACAGGGCGTTTTTGCCGCCTATCCACGGAATAAATGATCTCATTATAAGTCCTCCTAAACACAAACGGCGCACCATCAGGCACGCCGTTTTCACTTTGTTTTAAATTAAAATATTATGTATCAGAAACGGTTAAGACCTGTGCGTTTGATCAGTGCAGGAAAGTCCTTGAAACAATAATCAAGGTCAACGTCACCCGACACACCGCTTACCCTGCCCTTCCATGAGTGCTGCCAAATGCCGACATCTGCCGATGATACGCATTTGGGGAAAATGTTTTCTACCCTTGCGGACCACACGGTGTATCTTTTGAGCATATCAGATGTGAGTTTGTCCCTGAAGAAAGTATCATAACTGTAAATGCCTGCCCAAGCGCCTGCATCTTCCAGCCTGTCGCAGAATGCTTTGACCATGGCTGTGCATACAGACCTTGAAATCTTTCCCTGCTCTTCGAAGTCGCCGTAAACAGGCAGTTCAAATGACTTTCCTTTAAGTATCTTCAGCATAAACTCCGCTTCGGCAGAAGCTTCCGCTGCTGTTTTGGCATAGCTGTAATGATATGCGCCAACATAAATCCCTGCAGTCTTTGCCCCCGAGTAATATTCCTCAAATCTTCGGTCAATCTGGCGGGGATTTTCCACGCCGAACCCCGTGCGGATAATAACGCCGTCAATGCCTGCACAGCGCACACGGTTAAAATCGACTTTGCCATTCCACTTAGACAGATCAATGAGCCTGTAAACCGCATTACTCATAGCTTGCTTTTCTCCTTTCGATTATCTCAGCGGAATGTTCCTGCTGTATAGCACGAGCCTGTTCCACAGGGATATCACATTCCTCGGCAACACGTTCTGCAGAAAAGCCATATGCAAAGGCTTTTACAGCTTCCTTGATTTCAAACTCATTCATCGTCATTATCCTCCTTTCTTTCAACGGCTGCAGCGTCAACAAAGCCCTCTGCAATGGTATATGCCACAGCTGAAGATACTGCCGTAATAAGCGCTGTGATGCGTTCCGACTGCTGACTGTCAACATTGAAAAGCACCATAACAGAAACGATAACGCCCGTGATTGCCGCCCACCATTTGCGGCTTGTAAGTTTTGACTTCCAGTTCATAAATATATTCCTCCTTTAGATCTTAAAATCTCAGTACATCAGTGTTATAATTCGCCATGACCTCAGCAGCAGTCAGCGCCCTGCTGTACGCCGCCAGACGATAGAAATTATATGCTCCTGCCATGCAATTGGTATCGCCTGCGCCTAAACAGCCCAGATAGGTATTTTTGATCGATTTCTTGTAATCGGACAATGTTTTTGTTCCGACCAGTGCGCCGTTCACATAGAAATTAAACGCCTGTCCGTCATAGGTTATAGCCAAACCATACGGCGTGTTCTGGGTAAACGCTGTAGCGATATTCAGGTAACTTGTCGATGATTCAGACCGTATAGATGCGTTTAACTCCCCATTCTCAGTGTAAATGCCAAAACCAGCCTTGTCAAAATTGCTGATAATATCATTTTCACCTGTGGTTCCGCCCGTTATTTCAACGAACAGTTCTACAGTAAAACGATCATAGTCAATCAGGTCGGGTATCTTCATCGCCGTTGCGATACCAGCCTGTTTGATGTAGTGGTTAGATGCTATCAGCCCGGAACCGCCGTCTGTGTATCGGCTCATAGTCTGACTGTTCACCATATCGACCCATGTGTTACCGTTCGTGGCGTGTTTAGGCGGGAAGTTATAGATGCCATCATAGAACATCTTTGCGCCTGCTGCGTATCCCAGTGACGTGGGGGTTATGTCAACTGTCTCACCCCCTTTCCCCGCTGTCTTAAAACGGTTGCCACCGTCATACTGTCCCATAATAGTAACAGCTCCGCTGCCGTTGAGGTACAGTGTGCCATCACCTAAAATATCACCGCAATTTGCAATGACTACGCTGCCGTCTTTTGGCACCGCAACAACGCCGTCAGCACCTGCTGTGCAATCCGCATTTACTGTAGAAATGTACACAGGTGCGCTGCTATCGTTTCTTACCGCAAAATATGGATATCTGCGGTCAAATGTTAAGGTTGTCACGCCGCTAAGCGTAACGGTTGCTTCTCTTGTACTGATAGACATATAAATCAAATCCTCCTTTAGGTCGCTTGCGTACGCAGGTATTTCGCATAAATATCGTTGATAATTAGATCCATTTGATTAGTCAGATCATTGCCCTTAAATCGTGTGTAATAGCAATCAGACGCTGTCAAATTACAGCCGATATATGTTGTCCCCGTGCCAGTATAATCACCCGTAATTTCGCCGTTCACGTTATATGTTATTTGGCGATAATTATATGGATATTGCAGTGTGCAATTATATCCCATTGGCTGTAGGTTTTTATTTGCTACAATCTTACTTGCGTCTTCCCATTCATACGTATAAATACCAGATGTATATACTTTGTTCTCACTACTGTCCCACGATTTATAGATTACTTTAGACTGCGCCGTATTTATATAATTTAAATACAGTAATGTAGTTCCACGATAAATACCGCAACAAAAATCTTTCTGTTGAACATCTTGACTAACAAATGGCGGTGAGTCTTCACCTGGTGAATAACCTGCGCCCTGATAATATCGATATCTATTGTAATATGTGCTATCCGGCATAATACACAGTTTTGCGGAATAGTCTCCGAAAAACGATATTGTAGTAATTGGTGTCTGCTGCTCAAACAAATCACACATATCCAGCTTGTTGACCTTTCCGCCCTTACCATTCGCCAGCCCCAGCAGGAACCACATCATATCATCCATCGTCATTCACCTCGTCTCTCATGAGATTGATGTTTCCATCTGCATCTTCACTGTAGGAATATTTAAGCTTTTTACCGCCATAATCGGCAATAAGAGCTATTCCGTTGGTTGTGGCAGTGCGCTTGCAGGTAGGAAGGATAGTGTCAATGATAGCACCCTCAAATGTGGCAACGCCGCTTTCGTCCATCTCAAAGCCGTAATTTACGGTCTTGTTGTTTACCTCATCTTTGACAACCAGTGCAGCGCCTTTTTCGGTGATAACGGTGTTGCCCATCAGCGCACCGATGCGCACACGCATTGCGATCTCACGCTCCGTGCGGTTATGATATGCCAGCTCGTCCTCATCTGCGTCATTGCGACCAACGGAAGCATATATGCCAGTTGATGTGAGCGATACCGTGCAGTTGTTTACATACAGATTTTGTTTTGTACCAAAGGTTATAAGCGATGAGGGGGACGGTATTATCGCAAGCTGACCTATGGACGCAAGCATCTTATTGCAGCTCCACGATTTATAGGTATAGTCCTTGAGCCTGTTATACAGCGCACCCGCAAGAGCTGCGGAAGCAAATGGCGTTTCGATCTCAACAGTACCGTAAGCAGTTTCGGAAGCTCCGGCTGTGTAGCGTTCGCTGCCGCTTATAAGTATAAACTTGCGGAATGTTTTTGTGCCGCCGATATAAACATCGGAATACTTTTCCGCCGTAAATACCGCTCCCATACCGCTGTCAACGGGAATAAGAGTAAGAGTGCCACGCACATCGGCAGTGCCTGTGTCATTTTGCAGAAGCCATACACCGCAGCAGGCACGGGACAGGTCATCAAGTATATTGCGGCAGGTCTTACCGCTGATATTGTCCTTTTTAACCTTGGTGATAACTGTTCCGATAATGCCTGTGCTGTCGGAGTAGCCGTTGTATCCGCATATCGCCATGATCTTGTCCATAACATCAGATATGGAAGCATATCCGCTGATGTCGTACAGATCATCGGGCATAGCAATGTCACGATCTGTGGCGTATGACCTGTCATAGCAGGTGAAATTGAGCTTTGCGTTGCTGTATGAGCGGGAAGATACGTAAAACCGTGGTATATCCATACCATTTGAGCAGGTAAGTATGACCTGCGCACCTGTGGGGAAAAGTTCGGACGTATCATCATAATCGCAGGCAGGTACAGAAAAGGACAGCTGCGGAGTGATAACGCCCGAAATCCCGTAGCCGTCCACATCGTATTTTATCTGTACGTCAGCAAAGTGAGGCACATCTATACCTCCGATAGTCAGGGTATAGCTAAAGACTGTCGCCCGAGTTTATTACCCCGAGCGACTGCACAGTTACATCAAAATGCCATTTCTGCCCCTTATCATACGGCTCTGCACGGTATGATGTTTTTGAAAATGATGTTGTTATATCGGTGGGAGCGGATACCGTACAGGACACGGAGCTGCCGCCCAGAGCAGCAGATATAAGCGCAGCCGTATCGGACGGCACACGCCGCAGGGAGAAGCTTACCGACACTTTATCGCCCTTGTAGTCATTTATACTGTCACCGTTTATGCAGGTAAAAGCGTCATTGCCGTACTGCGGTTCGAGCTGTATATTGTAGGTTTCCAGCCACGGCAGTACATTTATATTTCCAATCCTGAAAATCATCAGCCTGTTCTCCTTTCCTTAGTTTTGCGGCTGTGTTCTGTTGACCGTGATATCGTTTCGCTGTCGATCTGCACGGTAATATTGTTTGTGGTGTCAATGGTGATATTGTCATTTTTGCTGCTGCCGGAGGTCTTTGTTCCGGCGTTTTTGGCAGATGTATCGGACGCAAGATTTTCTGCCGATGAAGTCTGTGAAACGGATATTTCGCTTCGGTGATTTTTCAGCTCCTCGTCAAATCCGTTCATGAACTGCCTGCCAAGCTCCTGACCTTCTGCGTGTGCATCTATGCCGCCAAGGGCAATGGAAAAGCTCTTATTAAGGTCCATATCATCAACAGCGGACTCAAACACCTCTGCAAAGCTGTCGGTAAATGTGGTCATTCTTTCGGTCAGGTCATCTGAATTGCCTATGCCTTCCATAATACCGCTGAGCATTGCTCTTCCTGCGGTCTGAGCCGCAGCAGGCAGGCTGGTAAGGGCAGTGTTAACACATTCCATAAGCACGGAATTGAGCTTTTCGGCTTCCCCTTTATACATATCCTTGGAAAGCTCATCGGCAAGATCGTCACGCTTTTTATAGTAGCTGTTTATCTTGGCAAATTCCTTGTCGGAAAGCCCTGAAAGATACTTGCCGAACTGTGCGCCGTCCTCGAAATCAAGGCTTGTAAGATCCTCTATAAGTCCCTGAGATGCACCATTGGCTTTAAGCTTCATCACATAGCTGTGATATTTTTCCATCTCTTTCATTTGCTTGTCGATGTTTGCGATAGTATAGGTTTTGACCTTTTGACCGTTCTTTTCGGTCTCGTTCACGGAGAAAATATCACCTACGGACAGCAGCTTGTTTTTATAACCCGAAATGTTGGATTTAAGGTCACTCATTGCCTTGCTGTATTCGGAGATAATGCTTGACAAGCTGCTTTTGGTAGCCGAAAGCTGCTTTTTCAGACCGTCCTTGGTATCCTTCAGGTTTTTCTCCATGCCCTCACGGATCTTTTTATTTATCTCGGACGTGGTTTTGGCTGTCTCTTTCAGCTTTTCTTCCTCAAGCTTCTTGCTCGCTTCCGCAAAGTCCTTTTCGCAGCCGTATATCTCTTCATAAAATTTCCAGTGATCCTTGTAGGTCTCGGAACCGTATTTGTCAAGCAGTGCCTTTTTCTTTTCGTACAGCTCTTGTTCGGTAGCTATGCTTCCCGTATTATACTGGTGGTCAAGCTTTTCAAAACCGATTTCCAGCTTTTGGGTGTTTGCGTCAAGCTGTTTAAGCATTTCCTCATTGGACGATTTAATGGTATCTGCATATTGCTGACCTGCAAGACGGCGATTTTCTGCATCCGTCATGTAAAAAGACGTAAGAGCTTCATCGGTTCCGCTCAGATACGTATCGGTTATTGTCTGCATTGCTTCTGCAGAACGTGCCTCCGCATCTGCAATAGCGGCATTGATTTCCTGCATAGCCTCATCATTGGCATTTATTCGTCGTTTGGCATATCCAATAGCGATTGTTTCTATAGCGCTGTATGCCATAATTGTATTGTCGAATGAAGCCTGGTCGCTTGATATCCCATATTTATCCTGAAAATCCTGTTCCAACTGTGCTCTTTCATTGGTAAGCTCTTCCTTTTGATTATACAGCTCTGTAAGCTCATCCTGAGAAAAATTCCAGTTGCTTTCCGCATTCTGTAGCTTATACTTTCGTTCCATTGCAGCTACAACATCATCAACAGCGCCTGCGAGAGATATGTATTGTTGAGTTTCCTCATCAACAAACTGTATCGTGGTAGGTGACAGTTCCTGTATTTCCTTGGTGATATCAATCAGGTCCTGTTCGCCTTCGCCTGTATCTTCGTATTGCTTCCTGAGCTTTTCATATACAGCAATTTTAGCATTGAGCATAGTCTTATCGGATTCAAGATTACCGTTATTCTGACGTATCTGTTCTTCCTGCTGCTCAAGGGCTGATGTATAATCTTCTGCTGCCTGTTTGGCATCTTTTGTTATTTCTGTTGCCTCAGAGATGGAATTTGTGTATTTGGCTACTGCAATAACAATTCCCGCAGCTATACTTGCAGCAAAAAAAGGTGATGTTGTAATAGCTGTAACAGCATTTTTAAATGCTGTGGTTGCAACAGTAGCAACGGAGATCTTACCTGTAAATAAGCCAACTACCGCTTGCGTTGCAGTCAACTCACCTTTTAATAGTGCCGTTGTTGCAGCAGTTGTGCCTAAACGCACCGACATAATGGTTAAAACCTCATTTGCTGCCGAAACAGCCTTAGTAATTTTAATAGCTGCAACGTTTGCGCCAATAAGAGCAGTTATAGTTACTATCGTATCACCATGCTCAATGATAGCCGCCATGCTGTTTATGATCGCAGGCAGTATATCATTTGCTGCAAGCTCCCCAACAGCTGTAACAAGCCGTCCTGCACTGTTGGATATTTTGTCAAACTGTTCGGAAAGACCACCGTCCTTTACCTCAACGGTAAGAGCCGATATATCCTCCGTAACGGTCTGCACCGCACTGCGCATAGGCTTCTCAAACTTATCAAAAGCGGCAATGCCCAGACCTTCAAGGGCAGACGACATAATGGTCAGATCACCTGTAAGGTTATCGTCCATAGTCTTTGCCATCTGCTCTGCGGCTCCGCTGCAATTTTCTATGTATCCCCTGAGTTCATCGAAGCGTTCCGCCGATGTACCCAGCAGCGCATTGACCGCTTTAAGGTCAACCTTGTTGAATATTTCACTCAGAGCCTGAGTTTTTTCCTGGTCGGTAAGCGGTGCCAGAGCTGCGTTAAAGTCCGAGAAAACGGCGGACAGATCACGCATTTTGCCCTGACTGTCAAATGCCGAAACATTAAGGCGCTCCATGGCAGCTGCTGCCGTATCTGTGGGAGCGGAAAGGGAGAGAATGATATTTCTGAGAGCCGTTCCGCCCTCTGCGCCCTTAATGCCGTTATCGGCGATCAAGCCCAGCATTGTATCAAGTTCTTCCACGCCGCCCGAAAGGGACTTTGCCGTTCCGCCGACAGTGAGGATAGCCTCACCCAGCTGAGCAACACTTGTATTTGATTTCTGTGACGTTTTTGCAAGCTTGTCGCTGAAGCCTTCAAGGTCGCTCATCTGCAGTCCAAGAGCGGACATAGAATCAGTGATAAGGTCAGACGCATAAGCAAGGTCAAGACCGCCTGCCGCTGCCGTGTTAAGTACAGTAGGCAGAGCCTCAACGGACTGCTGTGCATCATAGCCTGCAAGGGCAAGGTAATTCAGAGCATCGCCTGCCTGTGTTGCCGAGAATTTTGTGGCTGCACCCATTTCCTCGGCTGAGGCAGTCAGTATCTGATAATCATCTGACATACGGGTAATGCCCATGGTCGCCGCAACCTGCGACATGGACGCTGTGAACGAGCTGCCGACATTTACGGCAGCAGAAGCAGCAACCGTGAATGCAGCTGTAATTACCGCAGCTGATTTTGCTGCCAGAGAACCGAGATTTTTAAGCCCCTTGTCAAACCCGCTGCTGTCTATGCCCGTGTCAAAAACGAGCTTGCCGTCTGCTGCCATAACATCACTCCTTCCCATAATTTAATATAACAGTTGTCTTGCTTTTTCAATTCTCAGTCTTTCCGTTCTGGATACGGGCAGCTCATAAAGCTCCTGCATTTTGTGATAATGACTTTTCATAGTCTCCGACATATCACCCGTTTCCGCTGTGCGATATCCGACTATCTCAGTAAATTTGCAGTCATGCAGGGAGCGGAACAGCCCTCTGAACGTCCACCAGTGCAGATAATCAACTGTAATAAGGTCAATGCCGTACTGTTCGAGAAACGCCGCATGGATATACGGGAAGTCCGCATCAAATTTGTACGGCAGACGTGATTCGAGAAAATAGTCATCATCAGCCGCAGCATTTTCCTTTGGCGGATCACCGCAGTGATAGAACCACCGCAGAAAATCCGCTGTTTTACGTGTAAGCGGTATATGCTGCTCAGGTGGGAAAATAATGTCCGCTGCCAGACCATACCGCAGGCTGTCATCAACATCACCGTCAGTCATAAGCAGCTCATAGCGCATCCATTCACGGAAATCCGAATGAAAATCATACTCCCTGCCGTAAAGCACGACAGAAGTCGGAAGGGAGCTTACTTCTTTGGGTTCGATGACACCCTTATCTCATTTCTGGGCTTTGGTGCATATTTGGCGATAACAGCCTCAGTCTCCTTATTGCTGATGTCATTGAGCACAAACCAGAGGGCAGACATTTCATCAATATTGATGCTGTCAAGCTTTGCCTTGGAGAATATCTCCTCCGCAGCCTCTTCGCCGATGAACAGCGCAATGCCCTCTCTCAGCGCCGCTGCCTGCTGTGCTGCATTGCCCTCTGCGATCTGCTTGTTGATACTGTTCACTCCGTCAACAAGGGGCGCTGTCTTAGGTGGGATATCAAATACCTTTCCGTAGGCTTCAAGCTTGGTGTCTTCGGGACGTGTATATTCAAACTTCATAGTTATTTTCCTTTCTCATATAAAGCTGCCGGAGCATTTCTGCCCCGGCGTGAAATTATTTATCAGGCAGCTTCGCTGTCGGGGGTAAATGTCTTGGTCGTGAGATCAAACTTGCCCTTAACTCCGTCACCCTGACCATTAAGGTTGCCGGACATGGACATCTTCTTTTCACCGTCAATGCTTGATACCTGTACAGACAGATTTTCTCGGTATGCCGTGCATTCTTTGTTGCTGGCGGTTTCCTCAAACGCATCAACGGTCACGATATCAACTATGCAGTCGGAGCCTGTCTTGCGCCCCTTTGCAATATCATATATCTTCTTGATGGCTTCGTTTGTGTGCATAAGGTCACATTCAAACGCATAGTTGGGTTCATATGATGTAGTATCTGTTGTGGCACTGTCATCACAGATATACTGCACGGATTCGGTCTGGGCATTGGGGTTCTCCGAAAATTTCTTCCAGCCCTTTCCCAGACGCACCCATGTAGGTGATGCTGACGTGCCTGTGTTCATATAAACGTGTACTTCCGACCTCTTGGCAATTTTCTGAGCTGTTTCTGCCATAGATCATTCCTCCTTTTCGTATTTCAGTTTGATTTGTATAGCATATGTACCTCGCTTGCCCGATGGATCAAGCTCCATGAGCATTGCATTTTCCGCCGTGATCTCAATGGCAGTACAGCCGTCGGGCATATCGGGCAGATCTCCTGCATCGGTAGCAGCGTCGAACCAACGCTGCAAGCGTTCCAGAAATGCACTGTTTTTCAGTCTGTCTGCGTCCAGCACGGCGAATTTGCGTATGTTTATCTGACAGATATACTGACGTATCTGAGTGCCGTCAACATATTCGTCCACAAGATTATCGGTATCGGGGAAAATGCCGTAGTTATCGTTATCCGCATCTGTCCAGTCAATGTGACGGCGCTTACTGTCAAATTCAGACATAAGCGGGACAGACGCAATATGATCCCTTATGCCTTCTATTATGCTGCTGACCGTATTATCGCCTCCTTGCCTTTGCTCCCGCAAGCTGTGCGGCACCGTTCAGGATATCGGACTTGTGCGCCGCTTTCATGCGCTCGAACCATAACCGTCCACGCAGTCCTCCACGGGACATTCCGCCCCTGCCCATGCCAGCGTTACCGTAATACTGCGACTTGGCATATACGGTATTGTAGCGCACATATCCGCTGCCGTAAACAGTTCCGATAGCACGCTTAAGGAGACCGCTGAGAAACGGCACATACTTATCGCAGTATGATACCACCTTGCTGTCGATGTACTTCTGCACCTTGCCGCCTTTTTCCACACCCCTTTTGCGGAGCATTTCCTCGGCGGAGTCTATCTGTATGATAACACCCATTACTTAGCACCTGCCTTTATGTGCTGCATATCTCTGCTGCCGTATCGGTTAACGGCAACAGACGTTATTCGCAGCGCCGCACCGCAGATAACAGCAGGGTCAACAGCCTCATCGACACCGCCCATCACAACAAAATCCCCGATGCGTACATCTGTATCGACATCGGGAAAATATATTGCAGCGCTGTCTGCATTTTCAGCTCCGTATTTTTTGACTTCCTGCGCATATACGTCCTGCCACATTACCGCAGGAACGTATAAATAAACAGGATCCTCGCCGTCCGCAAGGCGTATCACGGTACAGTCGGTATTGGTCGTCATATCCATTTCACCGCCTTGATCACATCGGGGATATACAGTTCTGCGATATCATGCAGCCGCTCATCGGCGGACTTGACATCTCCCGAAGCATAGCTTACGGAATACTCACCCACTTTTTCCGATGTCTTTGAATATGCCGCTCCCGTTTCGGTGCGGTAATATTCGTCCGCAATCGCACAGGAGCAGGTCATGAGCCGCCGTGCAAGAGAGCTTCCCTCAGCAGGAAGTCCATTTTTCTCGAACAGGAAATCCGTCCGGTTATCAATATACGCCCCCGCCTTTTCGGCGTAGGGCGTATAATCATTTTCGTTGAGCTTGCCGTGATATACCTTGCTGTAATAGCTGTAATCAGCGTACATCTTACTCATCCTTTCTGCCGGGCGGCTTCTTGGGCTTACGTACCTTTTCGGCAGGTGATGTCCTGACAGGCTCTGTTCTTCCGACAGTTTTCATGTTTCCACCTCCGTCATCCGGCATAATGCAGATAAATGCCGCTGCGCTTGTTTTCAAACACATCGGCAAGACCATAGGCACGGAAGAAGAACAGCCAGCTGTCGCTTGACTGATTTTCCTCGGGTGTGATGACCTTGTTCACGGTGTGCTTGGGGTACTGGATCACGGCAGACTTTTCGATCACCATGAAATTGATAGGCTTGCCCTCTTCGGATACCTTTCTGTAATACTTGCCTGCTTCCCACGATGCAGTAGATGCAACAGGGGTATATACACCATCGGAGACGGTGTAATAGTTTGAGTAATTTGATGTCCAGTCATCAGGCTGTGAGGCAGTGACCTCATACTTTGCCGCAGCTTTCTTGTAGCCGCCTGCCTTTTCGCCGTCACTCTTGCCGTCAGCCATATCAATGGCAGTGTAAAATCTTGACTGAGGCACCTTTACAACCTTTGAGAAGCTGTCAAGTACAGCCTTGGACTTGGTGGTATCCACATTGTTTGCGGCATTAAGCAGTGTAGGAGTGATAAACAGCACCCTGCTTTCGGTTGCGACCTCGGCTTCGTCCATTTCCGACTGCGCTGCGATCAGAGCGCTGATAACATCATTGCCGCCTGTGAGCGAGCCTGTTTTAACAGAGATATCTTTCTGTGCCGCATAGGTTGCGAAGCGGAACGCATCAAGCTCAGGCACTGTTTTTGTGCGGACAAATTCCGCCGCCAGTCTGCCGAATGCAAGACCTGCGGTCTCCTCATTGTCCATGTTATCAACGCTGAAACGTCTGCCACGGTCATAGTTGAAGGTAACGGTCTCATTCGTGAAGTTGGTATCGCCATCTACATAGCCGCTTGAACGGGAATAGTCAGCCAGCCCGTCCATTGTGAGCTTGGGGATGATAAGCTCATTGGCATTTGCACCCGCTCTGACCAGTGTGCTGTCACTGTCCAGAACAGAAGTGCAGGACGCAAGCTTATACACCTCGTCCAGCCTGTCGATGAATTTTGAGAATTTTGTAATAGCGTTAGGCATAATTTTTCCTCCCTAAATAAATCACTTGGTTTCAGCGGGCAGACCCATAACGGTTCTGATCTGAGCGTCCGATATTGTATCGGTAGCTCCGCCGTGGTCGATCCCTGTGTCGATCCTTGCTGTTTCCTTTGCAGGCTCATCGCCGAAAAGGAAAGCCTTATCGGTCTTAGCCTTTTCCAGCTGTTCCGCCAGACCTACTACCTTGTCGCCGTCAAGCTTAAGGATAGATGTGTCGATGAGGTGACGGGCAAGACCCACGTCCTTTGCGCCTGCCTTGGTGAGAGCCAGCTCCACGGCGCTGTCAAGCTTTGCCTTGGCAATATCGGTGTTGTACTTGGTCTCCCAGTCGGCAGCTGACTTTCTAAGCGCTTCAAGGTCAACACCGTCAAAAGCCTTGACCTTTTCGGTAAGCTCCTTGGCGTTCTTCTCCGCAGCGGCAAGCTTATTTTCAGCCTCCGAGAGCTTGGACGCAGCTTCATTCTGCTCCTTTCCGTGCATTTCCAGCACCTTTTCCGCCTGCTCATCTGTCATTCCGAGAGCAGTAAGTTCTTCCTTCTTCATGGATATTCCTCCTTTTAAAATTTATTTTTGGGTATAAAAAAAGCTCCTTAAAACACGTTTTAAGGGCTTTTTAGGCAAAATTATACCGCCCCCGAAGGAGCGGTATGTTATTTGAATATTGCGAGTTACTTTACAAGCTCATAAAACGCAGAGCTTTTGACAAGTAGAGCTGTTGATGAACTTGATGATTTAAGTATCGGGTTTTCAAACTTAAAAAGTTTTAATGAATTTCCTTTAAGTACAAAATAGTCAAGTCCGTCACGAAGATGGTATTTAATATATGACCTTGCTCCCTCATTTGATATACCTAAATATTCTGCAATGTCGGAAACGGTCATAACATTTTCACCATACCAACTTTTGGCGGACGGAAGAGGAACGTGTGAGAGCCTGTAGCCGCCGAATTTTCGGATTGAAGGCAGGACTTCGTGTGTTATCCAGCGTCTGAACGGTTTAGCCTGCGGTTTGTCCGAGCGAAGTATCACGCTGTAAAGTCCGCTTTCATTGATAAGATTAGTAATGCCTGTTTGACCTCCTAAGTCTAACTTAGTCACTTCATCTTCATCAAGACGATTTGCGACAATAGAAGCGTTTGAGAGTTCAAGTGCCTTACAAATATCTGCAAGAACCCACCAAAATTCATTATTGACTTCAACGGTGCGAATATCACTGCCGTGATAATTAAAAAATGTGATATCATTCAAGGCAGAACACCTCCGCCATAAGCATTATACCAAGCTTAAATCCTGCGGTAAATCCATTTTCTTCATAATTGACACAAAGTTCATTCTGAAGCTCTGTGATCTTTTCGATTTTCTCTTTTGGGATAAAACCTTTAAGCTTAATATTTATGCTGTTTTCAAGCTCCTGCTCTTTTGGCGTTGTGCGATTAAGTCCAAGCTCTGGAAAACCTTGAAATGATTCTACTGCACTGCTGTACAGCCTGTCGATTACGTTCATACAAAACTTCCTTTCAAAAAACTTGACAAAGAAGCTTGTCTGATGTATAATAGATTTCAGACAAGACTTTCTTGTTGATTGGAATAGCGTGTTGCATTCATTGGTAGTGGGGCAACTCGCTATTTTTTTATTTCGGATTCCAACTTCTTTATTCCTCGCCTTACGGCTTCCATTTGAGGAACATTTTCTTGTTTACAATATGTTTCAAGAATTGTTTTGCTTTCCTCGTCTATTCTTACCGTTATTTTATATGGTTTAGGATTAGATGTTGGTCTGCCGGTTCTTGGGGACAATTTTATCACCTCACTTTTGACTGTCTTAATTATATATTTATGACGGTCAAAAGTCAAGGCTTTTTGAAAGATTCGTATGTGCGCACAATTAAAGTGCCTTGTTTTTGTGCAAGGTGCTTTATTGTCTGTTCTGCAAGCTTTTAATGTATTCCAGAAGTTCATCAAAGGGTAAATGTTTATCAAGTGCAGCTAAATAGTCCTCATAAGGAATACCGAGTTCCTCTGCAAATGCTTTCATATCATCTTCGGTTGGCAGAGGAGAGCAATCATTCATTGTTATGTGATAACATTCTTCCATTATATTACACCTACTTTCCAGTTATAAGTTTTGGCAAATTCACGCAGAGCCTTATAGAAGTCTCCGTTGTTATTGGTAATAACTCTTGCCCATTCGGTTTTTAAATAAAATGCTTCAAAGGTATTTTTCCTAAGCATTTCGTTCGTAACACCCAGCCTTTTACCGTCACCAATTTGCAGCCAATAAATCTTGCCGTCGTGGGAAGCCGCCATCATAGTTTTTATGCTCGGGCATTCGCTTGCCGTTACAATATCCTCTATACTCAGAGGTGCATTATTGGGGTGATTATGGACAACGGTATATGCCCCATTTTTGCCCTGTGGAATGGCAAAACTTACGGACAATCCGTTGCTGTACTGCCTGTCCTTTATTACTCCGGATATGTTGCTTATTACTGAAACTTCCTCGGACATATGACCATAGTTATTCAGAACAGCCTCTCTTGCCGAAACATATACGGAATCACGGGCTAAAACGCTGAAAAAATCCGAGTCAAATTGCCTGAATTTATTTTTGTATTCCTTGCTTTCAAAATACTCCTTGGGTTTAAACGCAGTGTTTTTATATAAGTCAGAATGCAGGGTGACAGGAGCAGAGTTGCTCGCTGCGGCATACCGTGCCCTCTGCGAAACACTCTTTCCGAACCCCACGACCCGAACACGGGAGTTATCCCTTTGCAGGTCATTGTCACGGATAAACGTATCAAGCCTTGCCTCACGGTTTTTAAGGGTAACGGAACGCTGAGCAAACTCTCTGTCAAGCATTGCTCTGAGCTGAGGATCCTCCGCCGACTGCCTTGCACCGTCAAGCGCCGCAAGCTGTCGCTTGGAATCACGCACAGCACGTTCATAGCCACGCTGCTTTTGCGTAAGGGCATAATATTCGTCGTTCTCGTTCTTGGTGAAATCGGGCGTGTGATAGGGCGTGTCAATGCCCTCAAAGTACGGGAAAAAGTTGTGTCGGCAGTTCCAGCCGCCCAGTCCCTCTCCCGTTCCGTAGCCCGTAGCATCGTAAAAATACGGATACTTGGGGTCGCCTTTCACAAGGCTGTAAATCTGACCCTGCCACTGGGCGTGGGAGGGACGTGCGCCGAAGTGAGAAGAAACCTCAACATAACGGCTGCCAATCTCTTTTGCAAGGTCAAGCTGTATATCGCAGCAGGACTTGTTTACCGATGAAAGCACTGCACGGCGCACACATACATCGGCGTTATCCCGCCTGCCGCTTGGGTATTCCACACGGGCAATGCCCTTGTCGGCAAGAGATCTCACCGCCGAATATATGGCATCGTTGTAGGAGAACGCACCCGAAATAACTTTCAGATGCGCAAGGTCCATAGCGTCCGAAAGCTGTCGGTTCGCCTCCGCCGCCATACTGTTACAGAGGTTTCTCAGCTGCCCCTTGGAGCTTTTCAGCCCCTTGGACAAAAGCTGAGAAAAGGAAGCCGAGCGGAAATACCTGTCTGTTTTCGCCCCCGTGTCATCGGGAAGCCTGCCCATAGCCGCCGCAATGCGGTAAATGTCAGCGTCCTCTTTCAGTGCCTGCTTCACCGTGTCGGTGTAAAGCTCCTGCACTGTCCGTTCCCTGACTTTCAGCCGTCGGGCAATTCTGCGGTTGACCTCTTTATAGGAAAGATTGAGCTGATTTGCCTTATACAGCTCCCACTCGGCAGTAGGTGTAAGGTAGTTTGCTTTCGATACCCTGCGGCATATGTCGCTGATTATCTCTTCCTGCAGCTCCTGCACTAAGTTTACCACTTCTGCGGGGAGCTTGTCAAGCTTTGCGGGGGATATCATTCAAAATCAGCTCCGTTCGGGTACATATCAGCCGTGTCATCATCGGACGGGATATTTTCCTTTGCCTCCTCCTCGCTTTCCCCGTACCATTTCGCACGGTATTCCCATTTTGCCATGATGCCGCCCGAAACATCGGCACGGTCACGTTCCCGCTCCGCATTTTCGTCAATGAGGGGTGACTGGTCAAAGGTAACGGAAATAGCAGCCTCGTCATTTATGCTGCTGTCGATAAAGCTTTTTCCGATGTGCAGCAATGATTTTACAAGGTCGTGCAAAAATCCCTCAACACGGATAAAATGCTTGTGGGCGTTCTGAACAAGGTCCTGTTTATCACCCGTGTACTGAGTAGCTGTGACAATAGAGCCCGCATTAAACTGATAATGCTTTGTGCCGAAGCCTACCTTGAAGCTCAGGTAATCAAGTTGAGCCTGAATGCAGTCCACATTGTCCTTTACTCTCAGATCAGGGTTGTGTTCTGTGATGAGCGGCTTTGCGCCCATGTCCTCCGCAGATGAGGTTATGTAGTAGAACAGCTGTTGGTTTACCTCATCGGGAGTTATCTTTTGCCCCATGTACTCCTCAATAAGCGATTTTGCCATAAACACCTTTTTCTGACCCAGCCAGATATCGGAGTTAAGGTTGTTGTATGCAATATCAACGCCTTTGAGGTTATCAATGGCATTTGCAAATACGGCACAGCCCATACCGTTGCTGCCCTTTATGCTGTTTACGATAGCAGGTCTGCAAACAGAGAACCACGGTATAGCCGACCTTGTGTGTATAACAGGCGGAACGCTTTCGGGAAGTTTGTCCTCTTTCAGCACACCTCCGCTCTTGTCAGCCACAAACACACGGTTTTCAATAACATACTCACCGTCCTCAAGCCTGTGTATCTCAAGGTAAATTTTATTCATACCCTTGATGCACACATCAGAGCAGAATGCCGCTTCGGTGATCGTGCCATTGTCACAGCTCAGCGGGATTATGTTTCCACCGTCAATGTAGTTAAGGTCTATCCGTGTCCTGCTGTCCGGGATAATACTGCCGTTCTCGGACACAGCCGCATTTTTCAGCCGTATTACCACCGCCGCAGTGCCTGACCACATCATGCGCTCCATAAGGTTGTTGACCTGTTCCCAGAAGTTATTGCTGCCGAAAACGCCGCCGTTCCCCGTGTCGCCCATGAGGAAACGGCTTGCACGGTCATCATCGGTCTTGATAAATGTTTTGTCATTTATCAGGATAGCAGCCCAGTCCTCGCATACCTTTTTCGCCATTTTCATGGTGTACATATCACGGCTCCTGCGCTTGCTGCCATTGTCGAACACAATGCGGTGAAACGGCTCATTGAATCCTCTCCACCAGTCTTCCCACATGGCAATGACATTGTAATAATCACCCGTCAGCCTGTAGCCGAATGTGCGGTTAAGGAAGTTTATTATTTCAGTGTTTATTGCTATCATCTCCCTTCATGTCAAGGTTAAGGTATTTAAGGAACGAGCTGAACGAATACTCCAGCGCATCGGCTGTATCAATATCACAAGTGCCGTTGTCAAGGCGGACATCTTCGCCGACCTTCGTATCGTCCCACACCTGCTCTTTGAGGCTGTTTATGACATTTGTGCAGTCACGGTAAACCGAGAACCGTCCTTGTGACATCAGGGTATTAAGCGCATATATACGGTCTGTGACCGCTCCCTTGTAGCTGTCCTTTACCGCAGCGCTAACGCCATGCTGAGACATAAACGGACGGATAGTGTTTATTATCATCTGCTCGGCGCTGTCGCAGTATATGGCATAGATCGGGACGGAGGGAAAAAGGCTGTGGATAAATCTGTAGAAATCCAGCAGCTTCCTGCATACCATGTCCGTGTTGATAGTACCCTTGCTTCCCTCCACCTTATAATCCGCCAGTACACATACGCTTTGAAAATTGCCGATAACAGCTGTAGCAACAAACGTGGTCTTGGACTTGTTTCCGCCGAAATCCACGCCCATGTTTATCATTCTCATAGACTTAGGGTAGCTTTCGGCAATGAATTTCTCGGGCGTGTCCGCAAATATCTGAAAGATAAGTCCCTCTGCTGCCACACGGTCGCCCAGGATATCACGCCTGTACCATACTGTCCCGGGGCAGTACTGGGAAATGACCTGCCTGCGATTTTCCTCAGAAATGTTGATGTTGTCAAAAATGGTGAATTTCTGATAGTTGTAACCGAAGGCAAGCTTGCCCTCTGCCGCCTGCCTTGCATACAGGTCAATGTAATCCCTGTAAATAGATGCCTGCGGCTGTGAAGGGTTAAGGTCCCAGAATACCTTGCGGTCAAGCGCCGCAAGCTGTCTGTTAAAAGCCTCTTTAATGGTGTTGTCGTGGTGCAGGTTTATCTCCGTGGCTATCCACATTCCTATAGACATACCACGGAATTTTTCATAGCTGTTCTTTTTTGCTCCGCCCACAAAAATAAGCACACGCTGTTTGTAGCCTGTGCTTTTTCCTTGGATTATGAGGGCTTCATTGCCTTTGTACTGTCCCCAGCGGCATTGCCCTCTGAAATAGTAGGCAACACCAAATCCGTTGCAGTCACCTATAACGGTCTTTGCAGTGGCAGATGTAGCTGCTGTGGCAAGGTGCAGGAAATCCCGTGACTTTTCCAGCGCACGGCAGAAGGCAATGACATTATCCACTGTCTTTCCCGCTCTGACCGCTCCCTCCGCCACGTTTATAACGCAGTCACCGCAGCGGCGGATATATGCAAGATGCTTCCGTGAAAAGTTATACGGTATTGTTTTCTTCGTCCGTATCTTCTGCCGCATTGTTTATCACCTCGTTTATTTCGCTTGTGTCCTCGATCTCTGTTTCACCTGCAGGGTGGTCGCTGTACTTATCGGGCATTCTGTTTTTCAGATACATTCCCAGTGCAGCCATATTAGGCGGGATATGCCTTTTAACAGTGGTTTCCTGTCTTCTTCCGCCTTTGTAGGATATTTTCTTTTCAACTGCTGTCCCACCAACCGCCGCACCGATGAGCGCCGCCTCGGCTTCGGAATTTATGAGATCCTCGTTATCCGCAATAAAAGCCGCTACGTCGGCACGGCGTGCGGCAAAGTCACGGAGCAGCTTTCGCCGCTTTTTATCATTGGGTTCACTGAGTGCTGCGGAGATGATGTCCTGCAAGCTCCCCGCAGCGGTGTCTGTTTTATCATTCTGCCCCGCTTCCGACATAGCGGCTGCTATATCGGAAAGAGCTTTTTTTCGGTTGTTTTTCACGCCTGCATCTCCTTTCACGCAAAAGCCACAGAAACGGCTTGTACGGCGTTTTGATATCTGGCAGTAAAATTACCCTGTCAAATATCTTCCGTGCAATTTAAAGGCATTAAAAAGGGGTATTAAAAGGGTGTGCCGCTCCCGCATTTTCTTTGGGGCAGGCTTCGCCATTCGGAGTAGCTTTTTTCATCTGTCCGTTAATATCCCATATGACCGTATTTCACTTCCTGCAGGAACGATATCAACCGCATTCCGTTCATACTTTTGTGTATTCTACGCCCACGCTTGTCCTGTGGAGCCGTCCGCCGAAGCGTATCTCCAGCAACGCACGCTTTTTCCTGATGTTATATCCGATGATATATTGCTCATTGCCTTTCAGCCAGCCGCCCGTGACCGTAACATTCCTGTCGTTATCAACATCAGCCGTGCTTTCGGGAATGGGAACGCCGCCGTTGATTATCAGCCGCATGAATGCTTCTTCCTCGCCTGTGATAGGTGTAGGCTTGCCCAGCCAGTTGATAACACCGTCCACCGATCTTACAATGTGATGTATCTCAGGGCAGTAATCGCAGTCAAGGAAAACATAGGACGGCAGCATAACAGGCACAGCCTTTGTCCAGCCCCCACTTTTTCTGATGATAAGCTCACGTCTCGGAACATATGCCGATATGCCCTCACGTTCCAGTGCAGCACGCACCTTCAGCTCGTTCATGGGCGTGACCTGTATAACGTATATCATACTATCAACTCGCTTTTCTTGCTTTCGATGTAATCCGCAAGCTGCCTGTACAGCTCAGGGTCATCGCTTGCCAGTCCCGTAAACAGCTTTTCCTTGGCAGCATCAAATCCCGCCTCGGTAATCTCCTTGCTTTTGATGTCCATGCTTCGCTTGTAGGAAACCGCCCTGACCAGCTCAGATGCCTGCTTGATAAGCTTCAGCGGATCGGTGCCGTCAAGGTCTTCGGGGGATAGATTGCGCACAGATGTCATAACAAGACTGCTCATCAGCTGCACTATGCCCTCAGTGGTGTCGAGGTCGGGATATTTACCGCACATCTCGGCAATAGCCCTGAAATTTTCTTGTGCCATGTGTATAGCCGCAGCGTCCTCGCAAAATCCCTTGGCATACCTGCATACAGCCGCCTGAGAAATACTCTGACCTGTGGTGTCTGTGATGTATTCCACAATGTCCCTGTACGTAAACTGTGCCGAGAGGATCATTTCTTCAACGGTGTTCTTTACAGCAGGGTCAAGGTTGTCGATTATGCCGTGTTTACGCCTTCTGCCCATATCATCACGCCCTTACACACGGATCGCTTGTCTTTCCCGCAAGCAGCTGTATGCCTTCGGGAGATACCTTTGCTTCCATATCGTCGATATCGTCATCGGATATGTTGGCAGGCTGCTTGTTGTCGCAGCGGCGGAGTATGATGTACTTTGACTCCGACAGATAATTGATGCAGTCGGTAAATTCCGCCTTTTCAATATCAGGCTCCAGCGCCCTGCGCAGCGATGACAGCCTGTTGAATGTTATGCGTCCGATATTTACAGCCCTGAGCACAACGCCGTTGTTATTCACGAAATTATCGGCACGCATCTTTTTTACAATGTCCTGTTCAGTCACGGTTCTGACCTCCCTTCATTTCCATAAGGATATCCATTATCTTGTCAAGCTTTTTCTCGGTCTTGACCTGTTCACGCAGGAAATCTTCCTTCGTCAGATAATTATCCTTAACGTCAGCAATGGTGCTGCGCACAGCTTCCAGCTCGTTTTTAACAGCCTCAAGGTCGCATTTGTCAGCCTTTTTGTCAAGTGCCGCAAAGCTGCGGGTCAGGAAAAATCCGATAACGCCCAGCAGACCTGTTATTATCGTCATGTATATCTCGGTGCCCATTCTGTCTCCTCCAAAAAAATAGTGTATAGTCAGATCCTTTTATCTAACTATACACTATTTATCGGTAACAGCCCATTGAAATGGTTCAATACTTGATTTCAATGAATTTTCATCACTCAAAAAATGAAATCTGGTTTTCAAGCGGCTTGTTGCGCTGCTTTGAGACCTCATCGGCAACAATGTTGCGTATCTGCCGCTCAGTAAGATTGTATGCCCGTGCCAGCTCCGCAAAATTATATCCGTTAAACTGTTTGCAGATGTTGTTATTGCGCTGCCGCATTGTCAGACTGTCCGGCATACGGATATTTATGGGACTTCCTGCATATGTGGCTACAAGCTTCTTGTACGCATCAAGCCCTATGCACTCCGCCAGTTCCCGCTGCTCATCATCAAGATCGTCAAGGGTAAGCTCATCGAGCAAACTCATATGCAGGCTCCTTTCTTATCTTATAATTTTGACATTACTTTTTGTTCAGCTGATCCTGAACCGCAAGACGTGTCAAAACACTTATAAATTCTAACGGATCCGCATCAGCTCCGGATATCTGGTTATAGAACAGCTTAAATGCGTAGAACAGGTCAGTGAGTATCTGTGTCATATTACCGTCTTCCGGGATTTCTATTTTTCCAAATGCTCCAAGCTCACGGTCCTCTTCGTCACGAAAAGCGTCTGCAATAGCCGCTAAAAAAATGATCTTGTTTGTTGATTCCATAATTTTACCTCTTTCTGCGGTTGACCCGCTGTATTACATATCTTCGCTCAGCATTTTCCTTGCTGCGCCCTCATGCTTCCATCTGCAGGGACTGCCGAAAATAAAATCACAGCCCTCGCAGCTGTCCTTTCCCATAAAGCATACATCTGCCTGCGCATCGGAAATTTTTTCAATGGTATCCACTGCCGCACTCAGCATAGCTTTAAGCTTGATCGCTTCCGCCTCAGCTTCTGTCGGGCACCAGTCCGGCAGAGGGGCTTCATCGTATAACGCTGTGGTGCCACGTTTGCAGTATCCGACAAATCCGTCTGTCCTGCCGCAGACAACATAATGGTTGTTCCTGCCGTTGAACTTGACTTTCTTGTGTTCGCAGTAATTGCATTTCATATGGCACGTCCCTCCCTTATGGCTTTGCGTTCGGCAGTATTCACATAGCGCTTCAGCCCCTCTATCAGATCACGTCCCTGGTCAAATGTTACCCACTTGAACGGATCCTCGGGAACTGCCGTAACGCCCAGTATCTTTTTGATAGCCCCGCACATTCGCTCACCCTCTGTCGCCTTTCTCGGTTCCAGTTCGGACAGGCGGTATATCATGCTCCAGCAGTACGACTGCTGACTGACGGTTATCATTCCCGGTACAGTCCTTTTGGTCTGCCTTTTCTTTGGTCTCGGCGCATCTCCGAGACGGGTGTTAAGCTCCTTTATCACTTCATAGGTCTGCGCCTTGTTCAGCTCCTTGATGCTCTCACAGCCCGTCACTCCGTGTATGAGCAGATGCAGCTCTTCGGTGTTGATGCCCAGCTGCTTCGACAGCCCGAATATGCGCCGCCTTTCATTGTCGGTCATGATAATACTCCCTTTCTCATATCTGCGGCGTGCCGTATTTTGCACGTTCCATTATAAGGTCAATGTCAAATGACGGACTTTTTGCAGCTTCTGCCGCCCCGTAGGTGTTTTCCAGTACCTTGAGCAGGTTTGACGGTTTTATGATCCAGTCAAATGTGGCGTGCCAGCCACGCCCGTTCTCGCCACGCAAAAACGGCGTGTTCTGTACCGTGCGGAACGCTGTCTCAAAGTCCTTCACCGTGAATTTCTGCGTAAAGCAGGACTTGATGCGTGTTCTGCGTTCTGTTGACAGCTTATGTGCTTTCGGCAGGCTCACACAGATATTGTTGTAAAGCTCCAATATCTTCTCATACGGTATCCGTTCACGCTTTCCCCGTGCTTCGATTATAGCTTCTCCGAGCTGTGCCCCAAAGGCAAGCAACTCGGATATCTTAGCCGTGTCATACGGATCACAGCTGCGGCATTCCTTTACAAATGTTTCCATGTCCATAGGCATTACCTCAGCTTATGGTAAATCGCATCGACCTTACCTGTTTTACAAATTTGTCGAAAAGCGTGCTGTAATGTGCCTTGAATGACATGCTGTCAAACTTTTCGCTTGATACCTCCTTGTAGCGGACGGTGAAAACATCACACTGCATCTCCTCAATACCGTGTGACGTCATTACCGCCTGTATCTCGGACTTATAGTCAGCGATCTCCTTTTCGATAAACTTCTTAGCCTGCTCACGCTCCTTGATAGCACGGACGCATTCGGTCATGCGTTCAGTGTCAATAGGCTCACGGCTTACTTTTGCGGTTATCTTCTTAGGCATAATATGTACCTCCGTTTTCATTTTACGTTTTCACCTAAACGGTGACCAACGTTTTGGGGTGGGGCTGTATGTTTAAGGCACAACCCCCGAGAAGCCTTACTTCCTGCTGTCACTGCGGATATCCCGCAGCATCCAGCCCAGTACTATCAGCAGCAATGCAAGGGGGAAAATAAGGATCGTTCCGTCAGCCCCCTTGCGTTCCGCAGAAAATGCAATGCTCATTCCAAGTATCATAAGCAGCAGCTCATGTATGGCAAACAGTATGATGATAAGCTTAGTGCTCCTTTTCATTTTTCACAGCTCCTCTCACTCTCAGCTCACGGTCGCAGGCGGCAAGCCTTGTTTTGGTTCCCTTTTTTCCGTACATTTTTGTAGATGCAGCTTTCAGCTCCAGCACGGTCGCTTCCTTGACTGCTGCTCTGTAATCCGCAGAGGACGCAAGTCCCGTTTTAAGCTTGGTTATCATTTCACGTCTCATTACGCTGCCCCCTTTACCTTTTTGATATCCAGACCCGACAGGTCCATTTCCATGAATTTTGCCATACGTACCAGACCTTTAAGACTGATATCGTCATTGTCATAGGCGTTGGAAAACAGATTGACCGCACCTCTCAGCGCCTGCTGTGTCCTTGCGATGCCCAGTAAGAAATCTATCTCAGCATTCATGCCCTTGTCTGCAAGCACAGGGAATAACAGTGCGATGTCCTCACGCTTGATGTTGTTGGTGGTATATACCAGACGCTGCTTTGTCCTGTTGGCTATCTGTGCAAATTCCGCCTTCTGCCTGCCGCCGAAGCGCTGCACAGTTTCGGTGTTGCCGATAAAAACGATGCCCAGCGTCTGACCCTCGTCGGCAAAGCTGTCGGCAAATGATCGGAGCGCTTCTATTGAGCGGTATGTAAGGTGCTGTGCCTCGTCAAATATGATCACCGAGCCATCGGAAAGGCGGGAGCGGATAGAGCTCCACATATCATACAGCGACCTTTCGGGACGTGCCCCCACCATATCAGCCACAAGCTTCAATATGCTTTTAAGGCTCGTTAAACAAGGATTTAAAACGCAGTAATAACTGTTTGTGGGATTGTCCTTCACGTACTTCTTTGCAGCCTTTGTCTTGCCGATACCCGCATCGCCTGCGAATACTGCCAGACCGCCCTTTATGTGAGCAAGCTTTATCATCTCATATGCCCTGTGGGATATTGATGTGTCCGCATATTCGACTTCACGGTAGGTCTCCTCGTGTCTGTCCTTGACCGCAAAATAGTCCTCAATTATCTTGACCTGTCTTTCCACATCGCCCTTGTACGTTCCGCTGCGAAGCGTGGAAAGTACCGCACCCGATACTCCTATGAGCTTTCCCGCTTTTTCCTGGGACAGCCCCGATTCTTTTTTTAGATTTTCCACAGCGTCCAGAGCTGCGGCAAGCCTTTTTTCGTCCATAACTATTCCTCCGATTCAAAATTATTTTTACGCCTTGAAGCGTTCTCTATCATTCTTCTGAGGTCAACATCATCAGCGCCCACGGCTTTCGGCAGCTGTTCCTGTTCTGCCCCTATGCGCTGCACATCGGTGTCCTCGGGCGGCGCAAGGGTAACTGCGCCTGTCTTGCGGTACGCTTCGGCACAGGCAAGCGCAAGCGCATCTATCTGCATATCGCCTGTAAGCTCCTTGCCCATCGCCTTTATCGCCCTGATCTGATGTGCTATAAGACGGTTCCTGTCCGCAATATCATCGGTATTGACAGTGATATAATCCACAAATACCGACATATCAAGATGCCAGTCACCCATGTATCTGTCCTCTTCGTCATATATCCTGACAGTCTCCAGATCGGCGGGATCGTATCGCACATAAACCTTTTTGCCTACATACTTCCAGTTATCGTCTCTTGTGTTGTACCACAGCTTTTCGCCCGATACAGTCACATATACGCCGTTTTCACGTACTGTCTGATATCGGCTCGTTCGCATAAGCATCAGGTTCAGCTCCGATTCGCTGCAGGTCCTGAACGTCCTGCGGCGTATGGATCTGCACCATGCTTCGGCTCTGCTCAGTCCTTTGAACTGCGGCTCACAGCCGCCGTATGGGCTTGCGTTGTAACCGTCAAGCAGCAGGTCAAGCTTTTCCCTTATCTGCCAGTCAAATGGTACTATGCCATGCTTTAGCTGCCATTTCAGACTCTCGGGACGTTCAACAATGTTTCCGCCCGTAAAGGTAGCCACAACTCGTGATATGGTGTTTTTAAGGGTCAGAAACATTCTTTCAATAGGCTTTGCACGTCCGTTTCGTACAATGGCATTTATCATCTTGATGCCCAGATGGTCAAGTATGGTGGGCGGGTCGGTCACATTTTACTGTGACTTCCTGCGGCGGTGTCCCTTTCCTCCGATATCGTGTGTCAGGAACTCTCGACCGTTATCAACGTAAAGCACCTTGGGTATTCCGCAGCGCATTATTGCGTGACGGAGAGCCAGCACAGTGGAGTGTGATGATGGATTTTCCGTAATGTTCCACCCCACAAGCACCCCTGTTTTTGCGTCCAGAATGCCCGTGATATACAGCCTGTGGTTTGCCGTTCCGTCATTGGTGCGGGTCATAAAATCAAATGTGTGGTTATCCGCCACCCATACATCATTGGCTTCAATGTCGTCATACAAACGTATTATGTAGGGCAGGCATTCATCAACGCATTCCTTTTGGGAATATCTGAAAAATTTCACAACAGCTTCGGGTATCGTCTCCGCATATCGCCTGAACGTCCTCTCCGACGGCATATCCGCCAGCAGTTCGGGGTGGTTGTTTATCGCCCACTCTTTTGTAAACCTCCAGCAGTCTGAAACGGGAAGCTCCCTGTCGCAAAGATACAGGTCGCAGAACGCCTGTCCCAGCTCAGTGGGAATGCTGCTCCTGCCCTTGTTGTGACCGCCCCTCAGCTCTGCAAGCCCAGCCCAGTCCTCAGCCTTGAAGTATTTGTACTTGCGGTAAAGGATATCACGGCTGATCTCAATGCCGTGTGCTGCCATAAAGTCCCTGCAGATGCGCTTGGTCTCCGCAACGAATACCATATCTCCCTCTGCAAGGCTTTCGTAGCCCTTGCGCTTTATGCGCCAGTCTCTCAGCAGCTCACACCACCAGCTTATGACCTCACGTTCGGCAGCACTGAAGCTTCCGATGTCACGTTTTTCCCGCTGCCTTGTTTCTTTTGTCGGTGCTGCGGGAAGGCATTTGTCGGCAGGTGCTGTGCTTACGCTGATGCCGCCGTAATATCTCTGCTGCAGTTCTTCGGGCAGTGCGGACACGGGTATCATATACTGCATACAGTTGTTCTGAGGATTAAGCTCCCGAACAGCTTCAATCTTACCGTCATGGGCAATTTTCTTGATATACTGTACCGAACAGCCTTTAAGCTCTGCCACTTCCTTAACAGATAAATAGTCCAAATCCGCACCGCCTTTCTTGGATAATTTGCTGATTTTCCCTTATGCTCATTGCTTTATTTCCGAATCTCTGATATACTTATTTATCGGAGTCGGAACACTGCCTGAGATATTCCGCAAGGAAATCCTGGGTCTCGATCAGAATGCTCTGAATGGTTGCTACATTCTTTCTGATCTGTTCAGGCTCTATTTTTTTGTTCTCAAGCACAGAACCTTCGCAAAGCAGCTCCGCAGTCTTTACAGCCTGGCTGAGCATTTCGGCACGAAATTCCATTGATGTCATTGTTCTCACCTCCATCTGACCTGCCACGCTGACTTGATTGCGTCAACGAAGGTATCGGAAGATACCTATCATCAGCGCAGGGCGGTCATTCCCTGCGGACACCGAAGCTGTGTTCGGTGTTTCGGCTTATGCTTTGCAGATATCAGTGATCTGCATACTTACAATGTCCTTTCTGTCATGCCTTGCGAACAGGATAGTTTCTACCTTATGCTTTGCCGCAAAGCTGTTTTTCGCTTTTACACGGAACTTATCGCAGTATGCGCTGTCCCAGGTCTCTACTCTTACCGAAATGCTGTAATCATTCATGATATTATCCTCCTTAAAATATCTTAAAAACATCTTTTACCACTGCCGCAAGGCTGTCAGCCGTAATGCAGACACGCTTGGTGCCGCCGCTTTTGAATCCGATGATAACGTATTCCTCAGAGTCTTCCGATGAGCGGCTATACTCAACACTTTCAACGTCTTCATCAACCTTTTTCAGCACATCCGCAAGGGCGTTTTCCACAAACACCTGCTTCATGGCGCAGCAGTAGGAAACATTCATGCTTATCATTATCCTGCACTCCTTTCCTCGCTATCTACTATGTCACTGACAGGACAGCCGAAGACCGCCGCAAGCTTCCTGCAGAACCTCAGCGACGGCTCTTTTCTGCCGTTTTCGCAGTAGCTGATATATACCTGCGTCACGCCCGCCCGTTCTGCCAGCTCGCATTGGGTCAGACCATAGCGCTCACGAAGACTTCTGATATTGCGTCCTATTGTCATTTGTCTCAGTCCTTTCATATTTTCTCGGTTGGTGAAGTCCCGAAGCTCCTGCGCTTCTTTGCTCCATATGCCCCCGAAGGGGCTTTTCAGTCATCGTTCAGGCTTATGCCTGTCTTGTATGCAAATCGTTCCAGAACACCCTGAGCATCCTCTTCTCTTGCCTGCTCATACATTATCTGCCAGAGGCGCTTTGCTGTCTCGATGCACTCCTCACAGGCATAGCTTCCGTTGGTCTCTGCGATATCATCTATCACACTGCCTATCTCATTGACCATATCGTCAATAACGTCTCTCAGGCTGTCACACTCCATGGCAAGATCGTCATTTTCCATATCATATGGCATTTTATCAGCTCCTTATGGTTGATTTTTCTTCCTTTATGGTGTATAATTGGGGGGGTGAAAAGGGGGTGTAACCTATGAATGACAATGAAAAGGTTTCATTACTGAAAGAGCACGTTCGTAATGAGCGTTATTCCAAAGAACCTATAGCTAATGCTCTTATTTCTCTTTTAGTGAAAAAGGAGATAATTTCGTATTCGGAAAGCAAGGCGCTTCTTCGTGAATTTGATCAATATATGGATAGTCAAGTGGATATATTCTTTAATAACCTGAAAGATGAATATGATCCTGAGGAAGAGAATAATTGATATCTCCTAAAAAGATACCGCAACTGTCAAAAACTTTGTTTTTTTACAACATTAACAGTTAAACCGATATATTTCCAATTGTCCTCGGATTCCCCGAAGGTATAATACTTTCCTGTGATTTTAATTCCATTGTAATGAACCCTTAGCCTGGTTTCATTTGCCCGTTCTGACTTACGAACGGGCTTTTTTCTTACTTTTACTCGCATTTTTATTTACACTTCCTTCCTTGACAGCTATCCGCCGTCTGTGATATAATGATTATGGATTTTTATGCCCGCAGGTATAACCTACAATTTATATTATAGTGCAATTAAATTCATCTGCCAATAGAACGGTGCAATTATTTTGCGCTTTGTGTAATGTGATTAGTTTAAAGGGTGGTTTTTGTGAATTATAGTGCATTTGTAACTCTGTGTGCAGAGCATAATACAACTCCAACGGCTTTGGCATTAAAATTAGGACTTAGCAAGGGTAATACAAGCAGCTGGAAAAAGGGAGGAAACCCCAGCGCAGATATTTTAGTAAAGATTGCCGATGAATTAAATTGTACCACTGACATTCTTCTTGGCAGAGCAGAAAAAAGCTCATCTACCGAAATGTCGGCAGATGAGCAGGAGCTTTTATCAATATATAATGCTCTTTCCGAAAAGCACCGGAATTTTGTTTTAGAGCGTGCAAGAACACTGTACGAATTAGAGCAGAATGAGAAGAATAATTCAATTATTATAACTCAAAGCCGAAGAAAGTATATTGACATTGCCGATATCGCCGTTGGAGCTGGTATATCCGTTCCGTTCTCTGAGGATAATGCGTTTACAAAATGCAGTTTTAATGAAAGCGACATCCCGCAAAACGCAGACTGCGGTATTCCCATAAACGGAAAAAGTATGGAACCTGAATATCCTGATGGTTGTATTGTATGGGTAAGCAGGACAGCGCCTATTAAGTACGGTGATACAATTATCGCAATCGTTAATGGAGAACCCTTTTGTAAAATTTATCAGCCGGATGGTCTTCACTCATATAATAAAAATTATCACCCAATTATCGTGAGCGAAAATGATACCTTCAAAATTTTTGGTAAGGTTATCGGCTATTACGTTGAAGAGTAGGTGATACGATACTATGAAGATCAAAATTATTACAGCTATTATCATTGTGCTGAGTCTTACTTTACTTATTACTTCATGCGGAACCGACAGTAAGACCCAACTTCCCGAAATATTTGATCGTGGGATCAACTTTAATATTTCGGAAGAGCAGCTGTTAAAAAGTGAATCTGCATTGACATTTGAAACATATGATAATGGCGCTCATAAGGAACTGACATCTAATGAACAAGTTATGGTAAATGGCGACTACGCAAATGTTTGTTATACATTTCTAAACGACAAGCTTAAAATAGTTACTTATAAGATAGATGTTATTTATCCTAAAACGCAAATAGATGATGTACCAGCATATCAAGTTTATGATAAGTATAAATCACTGCTTACAGATACCTATGGTGCACCAATCGAAAATGATGGTACTGCTGAAAGCAGCGGCTATTCAGAAACATACTCAACGACTTGGGCGAAGGATGTTGTTACACCTTCGATCTATGTGATCCAAACCAAAAATTCCGCTGATTACAGTGCATATCCATCCGAAATAAATGATTCTGTTGAGATATCTTTTGTGTTCAGAGATAACCTTTCCGAATAGTTATAGGTTTACAATTATAATTTGCAAAAATAATGGGGGAGCAACAAAGTTGCCACCCCTATTATTTTTTGTTGCCAGTTGCCAGCACCTCAACAAAACGATATTAAACCAATCTCTATTTAGATTTAAAACTTGCAATTAACGCATTTAAGCCGTTTTTAAGACTTTTAAAAGATTTAAATGCTCCGTTTTTATCGTCCGCAGGTTCTGCCTTTTAAACGTAAAAACGCCCGAATGTCTTTGACATAAGACACTCGGGCATTTTCTTTTGTTCCATTTTTTTACGTTTCTAAAACGGCTATTCTACGTGCTTTTTAGGGCTTTTTAAGATTTATCTCGGCTTTTTTCGCTTTTTTGACTTTTTACGTTTTGTATGTCAAATTACACGGAGCCGCAAAAACGGCTCCGTTTGCTTTTGTGTATATGTTATCAGCCTGCCTGCTTTGCTGACTTCTGCTTTGTGCCATGCTTGAGGATAGGGGAGATGTACTTGTAAACTGCCAGAGTTAACAGTGTGCTTGTCAGACCCTTGACAAAGGTAAAGGGCATATTGAACATAACAAGGGCATCAAGCAGAGTGTTTACCTTGGGGTTAAGTGCCTTGTACATTCCGATGATAGCGTCCATGGACATAAAGTTTGTGTAAATGGGATATACGATAAAGTAGTTTGATACCACGCTGAGAAGCGCCATGAACACAGAACCCGAAAGGGCACCGATTATTGCGGTGGTCTTGGTTTTCTTTGCCTTGTAGATAAGTCCTGCGGGAACTACGAAAGCGCAGCCGAGGATAAAGTTGGAAAGCTCACCGACTCCGCCAGTTGATGTGGAGAACAGGTTGATGATGTTCTTTATCAGGCACACGCAGGCACCGGAAAGAGGACCTATTGCAAAGGAAGCGATAAGCGCAGGCAGCTCTGACAGGTCAAACTTTATAAAGCTTGGCATGAACATTGGCACGGGCAGCTGAATAAACATCAGCACCGCTGACATTGCGCCCATAAGGGCAGTTACGGTAAGCTGTCTTACCTTTGGTGTTTCGGTGTTGGGGCTGAAAATCTTGTTTTTCATACAGATTCCTCCATTAAAAAAATTGATATAATAAAAGCAATCTGTTCTGATAAAACAAACCGCCCGTGAAACATTAAAATGGATCACGGGCGGCGGGTTTACGCAGTGTAAAAAGCGCTGTGTTTCTTTCATCCGGACTTGTGACAAGCGTAAGCCTGACATTTACCGTCGGTTTCGGAGTTGCACCGAATCATGCTCTTCCTTTCGGAAAAGCTCGTGGACTATACCACCGGTGAGGAATTTCACCTCGCCCTGAAACAAATTGCATTTTATTCGGTTGTGGGTATGAGGATTATTCCTCAGTGGGAGTGGGAGCCTCAGCGTCGTCTTCGTCATCGAGATCAAACTCGAGAAGCTCGCCGCAGTTGGGGCAGGTGATCGAACCGTCTTCGATCATTGCTTCATTCAGGCAGATAGTATCATGGCAGGTGGGGCAGGTAACTTCATAAAGCTCATCGTCATCATCGAAAAGCTCTTCGTCATCGTCCTCATCGTCGTCATCATCGCAGCAATCGTCATAATGGTGATGACCGCAGCCGCATTCGTCCTCGTCGATATCGTAGAAATCCTTTTCCAGCTCGCCGAGATCTTCATCAATGGTATCAACGACCTCGGAGATCTCCTCCATGTCGTCCTGCATACCCTGGATCTCACCTGCCATGTCGGACAGGATATCAGCGATCAGGCCGATAACCTTGTCATCGGTGTTGAGACCTTCCATAAGGCCTTTAAGATAAGCAACTTTTTCTGTAAGCGTCATAGGTTACAGCCTCCTTAAAAAATGAATGTTTACGATCCGCATGAAATGAGCTTATGCTCTTTCCATGTATTCGCCTGTACGTGTATCGATTCTGATCATGTCGCCCTCGTTGATGAAGAGGGGAACCTTGATCTCAGCGCCTGTTTCAAGAGTAGCAGGCTTGGTAGCGTTGGTAGCAGTATCGCCCTTGAAGCCGGGGTCGGTCTGTGTTACCTGGAGCTCAACAAAGTTGGGAGGCTCTACAGCGAAAACCTTGCCCTTGTAGGAACATACCTTGCACATCATCTGCTCCTTGACAAACTTGAAGTTGTCGGAAAGCTCAGCGGAGCTGATAGGCTGCTGCTCATAGGTCTCAGGGTCCATAAAGTAGTAAAGGTCACCGTCGTTGTAGGAATATTCCATATCCCTTCTCTCAACATAAGCGGTGGGGAACTTAGCGGAAGGGTTGTAGCTCTTTTCAACTACGGAGCCTGTAATAACGTTCTTGATCTTGGTTCTTACGAAAGCAGCGCCCTTTCCGGGTTTTACATGCTGGAATTCAACGATCTGAAGAACGTTGCCGTCCTCCTCGAAAGTCATTCCGTTTCTGAAATCGCCGGCTGTGATCATATTTAACCTCCAAAAATTTGTTTAAGATTGAGAGCGAACGCTCCCTGCTGAATAAATATCCTCAATTAAATATATGATACCACATTTTTTCGCTAATTGCAATAGCTTTTTATAATTTTATAAGTTTTTTGGGTGCATTTGTCAAATTGACGCAGGAATTTTGTTTTATTACTACAAAATCCTCAATGCGCACGCCGAATTTCTTGGGCAGATAGATGCCGGGTTCCACGGTAACTATCATATTTTCGGCAAATACGGTCTCGTCTCTGGTGTTGGCGCAGGGTGACTCGTGTATCTCCATGCCAACGCTGTGACCCAGTCCGTGGCCGAAGCAGCCCTCGTATCCGCAGGAATTTATATAGTCACGGGCGATCTTGTCAAGCTCAACTCCCGTGATGCCTGCCTTTGCGGCGGATATTGCTTTTTCCTGCGCTTCAAGGACGGTGTTATATACCTTTTCCATCTCTTCCGTAGGCTCGCCCAGAACTACTGTACGGGTCATGTCGCTGTGATAGCCGTTATATACCGCACCGAAGTCCATAAGGATAAACTCGCCCGATTTAAGGGGCTTATCCGAGGGAACGCCGTGGGGCATGGAGGTAGTCTCGCCGCAGAGGGCGATGGTCTCAAAGGAAAGGTCCTCCGCACCGTTTCTCAGCATATATTCGTTGAGGCTCAGGGCAATTTCTTTTTCGGTAACGCCCTCCTTAATGAAGTTCAGCGTGTTTTCAAGTGCAGCCTCCGCAATGCGCTGAGCCTTGGTCATCATGCTTATCTCTTCGGGAGTTTTTATTGCTCTCATATCGGTGATGATGCCGCTGAGAGTATCGCCCGAATCAATATCCACATCGGGGTCGATGCGGTCGTAAAGCCTGTCAAGGTCGGCAACGGTCATGGTCTCGTTCTCGATCATCAGGCTGTGAGCGTCATGCTTCTTGATAAGCTTGTTCAGCTGGTCATAAAGACGCTCCTGCAAAATCACTTCGCAGTTCTGCACAGTTTCCCTTGCTTTTTCAATGTATCTGAAATCAATGATAAGATACGCCTGCTCGGGAAAAACGATGATAGTTCCCGCAGAAGATTTCATTCCCGAAAAATACCGCCTGTTTACGTCTGACGTAATGAGCGCACAGCTTTTATTTGGTATCTGCTGCTGTAAAAGTTCAATCCTGTTCATATTCCTTTTCCTCCAGAATATTCTTCAGTGCGTGGAGACCCAGAATATAGCTTTCCTTGCCGAAGCCTGCTATCTGACCTGCGCAGACAGGGGAGATAACGGAATGATGCCTGAATTCCTCACGCTTGTGGATATTGGACATATGCACTTCGATAACGGGGATCTTCACTGCAGCAATGGCGTCCCTTATGGCATAGCTGTAGTGAGTATATGCGCCTGCGTTGATAACGATACCCGAAAAGTCAAGGCGTGCCTGATGGATACGGTCGATTATCTCGCCCTCGCTGTTGGACTGGAAGCACTCGCACTCTGAAAAGCCCAGCTCCTCTGCCTTTGCCCTGATAAGTGCGCAGACATTGTCATAGCTGTCGCTGCCGTATGTGCCGGGTTCACGCTCGCCCAGAAGATTAAGGTTAGGTCCGTTTATAATAAGTACGTTCATAGTAATTATCCTTTCAGAATAGCTTTAATAATATTATATAACCGCAGAGAGCAGATGTCAATCATGGCTTATTTGCCGAGACTTCTGTAATATTCCTGCATGGTCTGAGCGTCCTCAGTCTGAGTGCCTGCGCTCTCGCAGATGAATGTGGGCGACCAGCCCTTTGCGTAGATAAGCTCCAGCAGAGGCTCATAGTCGGGGCCGTAGCCCTGATTGTCGCCGAAGGTCAGGTGCATTTTCTCGCCGCCTTTTTCGGTGAACATTATCTTTGAAAAATGGCTGTGGAACACTTTTGCACGGTCAATTCCCAGACCGTTTTCCAGCTTGTCCAGCATATCCGCATAGTCCTGCTTGGTCTTGATGCCGCCGAAGGTGCGGGCGTTCAGGTGCCCGAAATCCACTGTGGGGAGGAAAGTATCATCTACCTTGCATATCTCAATGACCTCTTCCAGCGTGCCCAGCTGATTTACCTTGCCCATGGTCTCGGGGCAGCAGATGATGTCGCCCAATCCCTCTGAAATAAGAGCCTCACGGGCTTTTTTCATAGTGTCCTTAGCAAGCTCCAGAGCCTCTTCACGGGATATCTTTGCGCATGATCCGCTGTGGATAACTATCCTCTGTGCGCCCATAGCCTTTGCAGCCTTTGCGGAAGCCAGAATGTAGTTTATGGAGTTCATTCTCTTTTCTTCATCTGTGCCCGAAAGAGATATGAAGTAGGGAGCATGGAGGGAAACGGTTATGCTGCCGTTTTTCAGCGCCGTGCCTATCTCTCTTGCTGTGTCCTCGGATATCCTTACGCCCTGACCGCACTGATATTCAAAGTGTGTCAGACCGAATTTGCTCAGATACTCAGGAAGCTGAGTTGACTTTTTATAGCCCATAGCCTTGAAGCTTTCCGCAGTGCCTGCGGGGCCAAAAACTGCGCTCATTTTATTACCTCCGTTTTATGTTATCACTTACATATATTTTTTAGGCAGAAAAGGCTTTTCCGCCGCTCTTTTTATTTTGAAAAACACCGTCTTTTCAGGCTCGATAGGTGGGACAAGAATGGATTTTATACCGAAAAGTTTTGCCCCCAGAATGTCCGTGAAAAGCTGGTCGCCGATGGTGCATATCTCCGATTTGGGCACGTTCATTTTCTCTGCCGCCTGCTTGTAGCCCTTGGGCAATGGCTTTGCACCCTCCGCCACAAATTCAAGCCCCAGCAGCTTTGCAAAGGGGATAACTCTCGGCGGGTGATTGTTTGAAACTATCATCATCTTTATTCCGTGGCTGCGCATGTTGTCCAGCCACTCGAAAAGCCCCTCAACGGGAACGGGATTATCGTGGGTAGTCATGGTGTTGTCAATGTCAAGGATAAGCGCCCTGACGCCCATTTCGGAAAGTATCTCCGGAGTAACGTTCAGTATGCTCTTGTAAGCACGGGTTGGTGTGAACAGCATCGGCAGGTCTCCTGTGGTAGTATTTGCAATCAGCTGTTTTATATTATACTATATTTTCGGCAGAAAATCAATATTTATTTGTGTATCTGTCACAGTATTTTGCGGGGTAATAGAAAAGTGTGACAGCTTAAAAAGCAGAAAAGACAGATCTATCTTTTCTGCAATAAGTATAGTATAGCGATCAATCGGGCAATCGGGGGATATACTATATAAATATATTTACAGGCAAAAGAAAAACAGCCTCACAGCTGTTAAGCTGCAAGACTGTTTTTAAAGTTCAGTTATTATACTGATTTACAAGCTCCGATTAGTGAGTTGTAGCAACAGCGGTAGAGAGAACTACGCTTGTTTCGCCGGAAGCAGTGCCGTTGGTATCAACGGTAGCAGCTACAGGGTAACCACCAACGTACTTATCAGAAGCAGTCTTAGCCCAAGCGGTCTTCTCAGGAACACCAACGTTGGAGATAACAACAGTTGCCTGACCGGAAGTAGCGGAACCACCCATGAGGGATACGAGAGCCTCAGAAAGGTGAGAACCATCCTTGGAGTAGTTCTGACCAGCGGAACCGGAAGCGAGGTTATAAGTGGAAGTACCGGATGCTACAGTGTAACCTGCAACTTCGCAGTTGGTGCAGTATGTAGCAGAGTTGGTGAATGCGAGCTTAGCGTTGGAGTTAGCTGTAGAAAGCTTGGACTGACCAACATAGCCGATCATAGAAGGTACGAGGATAGCTGCGAGAACACCGATGATTGCGATAACAACGATGAGCTCAATAAGGGTGAAACCTTTCATCTTTGAATTTCTCATGAGAAATTCCTCCTTTGTTAAATTAAATGTTTCATACGACCGATAACTAATACTTATCATTGGTCGTTTTATTTTGTCTCGGAACTCTTTCCTTGACTGTATCTATATTATAGCCTATCAAACTGGAAAAGTCAATAGTTTTCTGATATTTTTTCCTGCAATTTTGTGAGTTTGGATATTTTTTCATATAAACGCTTTAAAACAGAACGTTATGTGGCACTTTGCACAAAATATATACAGATTTCAATTTCAAATCACTAATTTTTGCAACTTTTCACTCCTGCGAAAAGTCGCTCAGTAATTTTATAATTGTTTACATTATGAAAATCCCATTTTTTTATAAAAGTATTTAACAACACTTGCAAAAATTACAGTTTTTTTCTACAGAAATTACACTTTGGCAGCGGAATATGTCATTTCATTTTCAATATATGTAATTTGCACTAATAATTACACATTATAGGTCAGATGAATGTAAAATTAAAGCATTGTATGTCAAAGGACAAGTGATAAGTATTAGTTATCAACGGTTCGTTACACATTTAATTATCAAAGGAGGAATT
>OJNY01000334.1_pt1 | contig 37061 bp, 27 predicted proteins | sample 1597931 | NCBI WGS metagenome assembly OJNY01 (sample SAMN01915209, study PRJEB22387) | human gut metagenome | isolation source: stool | host: Homo sapiens | place: USA
AAACATATCTATCATAGATAATCATACACTTTACAAAAGTCCCTTAACGTCCTCCACGATCATCTCTGCATCAAGACGATTATCCTTAAGAACCTCTTCGACATCGTACCTGTCAAGGAATTCCTTCTTAAGACCATAATTCAGCACCTTCATATCTGAATCGCCATAGAATCTTGCAATCTTCTCACCGAATCCGCCGTCCAGTATACCATCTTCAATAGTGATGACAACTGAGTGGTCTGCCTTGAGGCTTTCAAGGAGTTCCTCATCGAGACCTGTGATATAGTAAGGATTGATGACAGTGGCATCTATTCCAAACTCACTCTTCATCTCGTCTGCTGCAGCATTTGCCAGACTGTAGAAGGTCCCAAGGCCGAGTAGGGCAACCTTGCTTCCCTTCTGTGTCACCTCATATTTATTCAAATCTCCAAAGTTCTTCGTAACAGGTCTTCCACTTACCATCGCACCACCTGGAAGCTTGATGGCCACCGGATGCTCATTCTGCTCTATGCTCCAGTCAAGCATAGCAATATACTCTTCCTTTGTTGTCGGAGCAAGATATACAAGATTCGGGATATTTGAAAGCATAGGGATATCCTGAAATCCCAGATGTGTCACATCATTCATTCCATATACAGATCCTGCAAATGTCACTATAGTGGCTGCATTGTTGTTGATACAGAGATCCTGAGATATCTGGTCAAATGTTCTCTGCACAAATGAGCTGTACACACCGAACACCGGCTTTCCGCCGCCTGCTGCAATTCCTGATGCAAGAGCCACCGCTGTCTCCTCTGCGATTCCCACGTCGACAAACTGCTTTCCGGCCTCACGTCTCTTATCCTCTGTAAATCCCATGACTGTCGGTGTTCCCGCTGTGATGGCAACGACCTTTGGATCCTTCTTTATCTTGTCAAGCAGGTAATCGCAGGACACACTTGAGTAGTCCTCCTCTCCGCCTTCAAATAACGATTTTCCTGTCTTTATATCAAATGGTCCGTTGTAGTGCCACTGCTCCTTGTGCTCCTCGGCCGGGGCATAACCCTTTCCCTTGAGGGTTCTGATGTGGATCACAACTGGCTTCTTTGAATCTTTTCCCTTCTGGAATGTGTCTATGAGGGCTGCCACATCATTGCCTTCATGCACGTAATAATAATCAAGTCCCATGGCACGGAACAGATTGCACTCTGCTGTTCCCTTAGTGTCTCTGAGTAATCTGAGATTTGTATAGAGTCCTCCGTGGTTCTCGGCTATGGACATATCGTTGTCATTTACAACTATGATGAGATTGCCATCCAATTCTTTAGCGTAGTCCAAGCCTTCAAGGGCCTCTCCTCCTGACAGGGAGCCATCGCCTATCACCGCTATCACATTGCCATCTGCCCCCTGGAGATCCCTTGCCTTTGCAAGGCCTGCAGCCAGACTTATGGATGTTGAGGTATGTCCAACCGTAAAGAAATCATGCTCGCTCTCATGTGGGTTGCTGTAACCGGTTACATCATCATAGTTCTCCTCATAGAGGTATGCATCCTTTCTTCCAGTGAGCATCTTGTGAGGATAGCTCTGGTGGGACACGTCATACACAATCTTATCCTTTGGTGATTCAAATACATAATGAAGTGCTATGGTTGCTTCAACCATACCAAAGTTTGGTCCAAAATGTCCGCCGTGTTTGCTGGCTCTGATGAGAAGTGCATGTCTCATCTCGTCTGCAAGTGTTCCCATCTCTTCTACTGTCAGTTTCTTTACATCCTGTGGTCCGTTGATATTTTCAATATACATTTTTCTTTATCCTCCTGTTTTTACATAGTGCATTCGCCATCGGCAATTTTCCTGTCCCATACAAGCTTGCCGGTCTTCACGGCCTCCTCATATTTGGATATCTTGTAATGTAATCTCTCCATAGTGGCTTCGATCTGCTTTCTCTGCTCGTCAAGCTTCTCATACTGCTCCTTAAGGAGATCAAGCCTTGCGCCAAATGTCGCATCTCCCATCTGAACCAGCTTCACATACTCTATAAGTGCCTCTATCGGAACACCAGCATTTCTCATGCATACAGTGTGTTCAACCCAGCTGACGTCCTTTTCCTGATAATCCCTGTTACCGTTAGCATTTCTAGCGACAGGAGGGATAAGTCCCACCCTCTCGTAATACCTGAGCGTGTCAGCGGTGATATCAAGCTTTTCGCTTACTTCTTTGATAGTCATATTTCTCACCTCTTACTTATCTATGTACTTGAATATTTATAATAAACTTTTATCCTGTACTGAATATATCACTTGGAGCTCACTCCAAGTCAACCCCCAATTTTCTCCCCCCTGGGGACGGAGGTGCCTGACCCCATACAGGATATAAAAGAGGCGGGCAACGTAGTTACCGCTGTCCGCCTTTATAAACATGAATATGTAAATTTTTTATGCTACGCACTGATTCCTACTGTCGAGCAGATGTTTACTGCAATGATATCATCCACTGTTACACCAAAGATGGCGGCCAGAATGATCAGGTTGTCTACGGTTGGCATAGCCATACCCTTCTGCCACTTGTATATCGCATTTGGAGTGGCAAATCCAAATATATCCTGCAGATCCTTTACAGAAAAACCTGCATTCTGTCTAAGCTTCACAATATTTCTGCCTGTTCCTGTCATGTCAATTGTTGGTACATTACACATAGTACTTCCCTCCTAAAATTCTCATCTCATCTGCATTGCTACAATTGTGACAGATTTCTTCTTCACAAAGACGAGTTCAAAAACACGAAAAAAACGCCCATCTACATGAATACTTCTACAATACTCACATAGATGGACGTTTTTTCGCACATCATGATTCCAATCTATAAATGCTGATAGATCTGGCTGATCTCAGTCTATCGAAACCTATTTGATCTGTTATGTATTTGCTCAGATCATTCAGGTCAGCATATTTGTATGATCATGTTCCGTACGCTCTCGCCCTGTACCATGTGAGTACATATGTTCACGCAGCTTATCATCTGTATGCAAAATATTCACTGCCACATCACTATTAAACTCTCGTGTTGTGTATTTAGCGAAAACTATACTTAACATGATTCTTTCCTTTCCTGACTATCCCTTCCGGGTTCCTTTTCCTAAGTCATTTTTTATTGGTGTGTCCTGATTTTCTTCTTTTATTTGACCACCTAAACTGTACTCTACCACAAATATAATTATTTGTCATTACACCGCTGGTATAAAATTATTTTATCCCCGGCTGCTTCAAGCTCCCTCTCTATCCAGGTCATGATAACATCCACCAGATACTCCTGCTGTCTTGGACCAAGCTCCACTCCCGGGGCAAATGTATGCCACTTACGTATGCATTCCCGGCAGCATGTAGCCGTCGCATGCTGTGCCACAAATACCGGATGTCCCCGCATGGGAGTCTGCTTTCCATCATTTGGTATGAATTCCGGAGCTTCCCTCTGCGCTATGAAATCCCGTGCATGCTGTCTTATGGTATCCAGCCCCTTTTCATGTATATAGTCGATATCTTTCTGTGTCAAATGAAATCCACTGCGAAATTTCGACCTTCCCAGACGCTCAAAAAGCCGGGCGTACCATTCTTCCTTTGTCAACCGTATCATCTCCATTTATAAGTGCCATCGTATTGCCTCCGTATAAAAATTGATTATAAAAGCTGATTGAGCCTCTGTGACTAATATATATCTAATCCGTACATTTTCCAAGTTCATTGTTCACTGCCTCATGAATCTTAGATAAAAAATTTTTTAAAGACCATAAAAAAACTCTTGATACTCGTATATATATTGAGAGTTAATGATATACCAGTTACAATAAATCATCGGGACGATACGATGGGCTTTATAATAAGGAGGTTTCAACTATGAAAAAACGAATGACAGCTTTACTACTCAGCGCCTGTATGTGTGCAGGTCTTGCCGGCTGCGGCACAAATACACCGGAGAATAATCCCGGTCACACCAAAACTGATTCTTCAGTCACTTCACTCACTGACAACATCTCTGTGACTCCGGTCAAAACGGATATAACATCAGTTGACCAGCTAAAGAACGGAATCAATGAATTCTCTATGAATATGTATTCTGCTCTTCCTGCTGATAAGAACATATTTTACTCGCCTTACAGCATTGCAAGTGCACTGTCCATGCTGGATGTAGGTGCAGACGGCGCAACCAAAAAAGAGCTCGAAAATGCTCTCGGCATAACAGACCTTGATGAGTGGAATGATGAGATGAAGGCATATCTGTCAAAGGACTGGTCACAGAATACATTTGTCAACACAGCAAATTCAGTATGGATGAACAAGGGAACGACTTGGGCGGCCAATATAAATTCCGACTTTCTTACACCTGCCAAGGATTATTACTCCGGTGAAATCTACGAGGCCGACTTCGATGGTCAGGCAGACAAGGTCGTTCAAAATGTCAACAACTGGGTGAGTGACAACACCAACAAGATGATCCCTGAAATCTTAAAGGAGATTCCTGGTGGAACCGTGATGATGCTCATAAACGCAGTTTATTTCGAAGGAAAATGGGATACTCCTTTTACCGAGGATAAAACTTTTCAGAGCAGTTTCTACGGAACCGATAAGGAAAGCGTTGTTGATATGATGCATCTCTACGGTGAGCACTTCGCATACATGGACAACGGCGAGATCAAGGGAATCACTCTTCCATACGACGGCGACAATGTTGTCATGAAGGTGTTCATGCCAACCGCCGATGACGGAGACATAAATAAACTCTTTGACAAACTAAGCAACGAAGAAAAACAGAAACTCATCAACTCTCTGGATGATGCCAGCAACGTAGAGATCGATACCCTCCAGCTCCCAAAATTCACAGATGAGCAGAGTATCGACGGTCTTGACGACATTCTGAAAAACATGGGAATCCAGTCGGCATATTCGGAGAATGCTGACTTCTCCAAGATCGCCGATGGCATAGCCGTTTCATCAGTCAACCACAAAGCAAAGGTGATCGTGGACGAGAACGGAACCAAGGCCGCAGCAGAGACAGACATCATGATCAAGGAAACAGCAATGATGCCAAGTGAGGAAACATATAACTTTATTGTGGACAAGCCATTTGTGTATGTGATTGAAGATCAGAGCACTGGCATGATCCTGTTCATGGGCAGGGTGAATTCGCTGTAATTTTTGATTATCGACACATACCAGGACTTGCTTCAGCAGCTTTTACTCGCAAAGGAATGGAACATTTTCACTTTTCTTTGCGAATATCAAAAAAGCACACAAGATCTCAAAATCTTGTGTGCTTTTTTCTATAGGCCCACTATTCCGACTTTCTCTCTGAATTCTCATTGGATTCTGTCGTGTCACCTGTTTCTCTGAGATTCTTCTCCCGTATATACTGGATTGCCTCTTTTACGGCTGCTTCCTCCTCATCCTTTGCTATCTTTCTCGCATAGGATACAGTCTTTACTAGGTTGGCTATGAGTATAATGGCAAGCGGAACAAGAATTATGGGTACAAATATAAGTGGGTTGGACACAAGCCTCACTATCTTGCCAAGTATGAGTGATGACCACACCACCTTGCCAAGCAGATCTCTTGAGTCCACATCGTAACGGTCCACCACATTATTGGCATCGCCTTTTGTAATATACCTGTAATTATTACCATCCGCCTCTATCGAGACAACTCTATGTGTATTTACCGCACCAGAAAGAGCCGGATTCGAGGAATAAAATGATATCACATCATTCTCCTTTATGGCTGATGGATCTGTCTGCTTAACAAATGCCTAGCCTCCCCCATTTTTCAAATAATACAATATTGTATATCATAATGACGTATTATTATATGGGAAAATGTCAAGTATTCATGTATTAGTAATCTGTTTTTGTGCATATTGCAATATTGCATATGTGCACTATGTTCTACATTCTATCGTCTTGTGAAAATATCGGACCTACTGAGAGGTTGTCACACGGCACCAGTCAAGTACAGCCGAGTAAGAAGCCATCACACTCTCATGCATCTTGCAGATCATGTCCACATCAAGTTCTTTAACCGCATTCTCCAGCTCTTGCGCCTCATCGCCCAGCTCCATGGCTCCGATCGTTCTGGATGTACTTTTTACCGTATGTATCAATATCCTGTAGCCGTCCCAATCTTTTTCATCATAAGCCTTCTGTATCTCTGCGCGCTTGTCGTCAGCTGCATACATTGATATGATTTCTTTCAAAAAGTCTTCACTGCCCCCGCAGTATGTAAGACCTTTCTCGTGGTCAATGTGAACATCTTTCCAGGATGTGTCTGAATTCTGTTTTTCCATAACGTCTAAATCCAACACATTCCTCACCAGCTTCTTCCCCAAAATTATCCTCCCATCTGTATTTAACCGATAACTCCGTACAAGGTCTCAAGGAAAACTATTGGAAGGAACGGCTTCGTAATATAATCCTCAACCCCCATCTGTCTTGCTCTCTCTATCAGCTTATAATCCTTATAAGCCGTTACGAATATGACCGGTACGTCTGTGATCTTTCGTATCTCTTCCAGCGTCTGGAATCCATCCATGTCTGGCATCTCGATATCGAGCAATACCAGGTCTATCTGCTGATTTCCCACTATGTCTATGGCCTGCTTTCCGCTCTCAGCCGCAATGACCTTGTAGAGAGGCTCGTTTTTGCAGATATTCTCTATAAGTCTGATATTTATCTTCTCGTCATCTACAACAAGGATATTGCTGACCATCTTCTCGGCCTGTCTCATGTGGTAGTCTTCATCCTCGTCAATCATCCTGAGCATGACTTCTGCAATGTCCGGATCGAACTGACTGCCCTTGCCCTTCTCCATCTCATCACGCACTATCTTCTGTGGCAGGGCGTATCTGTAGCTTCGATTGGATGTCATGGCATCATAGCTGTCTGCCACCGCTATGATCCTTGCACACCTTGGTATATTTTCACCCTTGAGACCGCTTGGATATCCTGTTCCATCGTACCTCTCGTGGTGATACTTCGCGCCCACCGCCAGGTCCGGAAATGCATTTATATTCTTGAGAATATGGTATCCATTTACACAGTGAAGCTTTATCATGGAGAATTCTTCATCCGTAAGTCTTCCCGGCTTGTTGATTATGTTGTCCGGAATACGTATCTTGCCCATATCATGAAGCAGTGCTATCTGATATATCTCGTCCTGCTCCTTGATCGTACCGCCCATCCTCTTCACCAGCTCACGGCTGTATCTGGCAACTCGCACGGAATGGCCTTTTGTGTATTTGTCCTTTGCATCTATCGTCTTGGCAAATGCCTGCATAACCATATTATTCAGGTCTGTGAGTTCGTTATTTGTCTCATCGAGCTGGCTCATGGTCTCATCTGTACTATTCTTGGCTCTGGTACAGAAGAACACTATAATTATATATAGAACTATTCCGATGCCAATATCGCAGCCTATCAGATTTCTTATTCCGTGGTACAGCTTCTCATTCGTAATAACCATAACCACATACCATTCATCTACTATGGAATAGCTGAAAACTGTCACCTTCTTATCATTAACAACTGTTTGAAACGGTTCGCCGTCATTGTCCGCTATCCCCTTCATGAGTACAGACATTTCTCCCTGAGCGTAGTCCTGCCCTACCTCTTTCTTGTCCGAGTGGGTTATCACCAATCCGGACTTGTCGCAGACGAATGCATATCCCTGGCCATTTAATTTGATATTTTCCGTCTCTGACTGTATTGGATCCAGTGTTACATCCAGAGATATTACACTCTCGCCATCGTAGAGTAACTGGCTGACTGACATCAGAATATCACCTGTCTGCGCATCGATGTACGGCTGACCCAGGGTTGGCTGGCCGTCTGCCGCCACTGCTGCCTTGTACCACGCCCGCTCCTGAGGAACATAATCATCGTCGGGAACCCAGCCTATGCCATCCAGGTATTCGCCGTTTATAAAGCCATATACGCCTGTGAATGCAGCATCTATATCCTGGAGATAATAAGCTGATTCATTCGTGAGAAAGTTCAGGATATCCTGCCCCGGCCTGCCTTCTCTCATCATATGCTCCACAGTGATCTTCGTAACTTCCACCGAATCCCCCCATTTCACGTACATTATTCCGGTCCCAGATCAGCTAAAGTTTATACTTACATATAAATATAATTGTAACACACTACCAACATTAATCAAATATTTAATGGTGTCTGAGGGGTCCGCCACCTCCGTCCCCAGAGATAAATGACACCCGTTAGAGCGCGCCCATGGCGCGCAAACAAAAACAACCTCCTGGCGGTTTCCCACCAGAAGGTCGTCAATTCCTACCCCGAATAGGCAGGCCATTGCATACATGTTGTCAAATGTAGGAAGGCATTCGCCCCTCTGCCACTTGTAGATCGATACAGGTTCATTGAACCCGAGAAATGCCTGCAATGCTTTTACGGTGATTCCTTTCTGCTCTCTCACTTCTTTGATCCTCCTGCCTGTTGCGCAAAGGTCGATCATTGGAAAATTGTTCTGTGTCATAAATGATACCTCCCATTGAAAATGCTATAAACTATCTGACTACCAATATCTCCAATAGTCTTATAACTGGGTCAATATCCCGAACACTAATAATAAAATATGTCAGAAGGAATCTACAGATACTATAACACAAACAAACCACAGGTTAAAAGTAAACCTGTGGTTTAAAATTTTTTATTCAGTTTTCCCGTTCTGCTTCGCAAGCTTGTACTGGGTCATCTTCCTCTTGGAAGCTATGCGCTTATGCTTCTTTGCCTCAGCCCGCTCCGCAGACCGGTCAGGAAGAATGCCACAGGCCTCAAGGGCTCTCGGCCATGGCCCAAGGTAGGATTTTATCCAGCCAACCTGCTCCGGTGTAAAGTCTGACTTTTTCGGATATCTTCCAAGTGAAATATATGCGTCCAGAAGCATCTGACAACATTCTTCACGTGTATAGCCAGCTCTCTTGTTCTCCATACCTCTTTCCTCCGGATCATCTCTGCGTTTCTATGGCCTGAGAATTATTTTACTTTGACAGACTTCACTGAGCTGCCAAGTCCCATGTATCTCTTGCCATTTATTGTCTTGTAAGCTCTTACTCTCACATAGTATCTCTTGTTCTTTGCTAGATTCTTGATAGTTGCACTGCCATACTTTGTGCTTACATACTTTGTCTTTGCAGACTTAAAGTTCTTGTTTGTAGCATATGTTATCTGATATCCGGTAGCACCGCTTACCTTCTTGTAGGTCACCTTAAGACTTCTGCTGCTGTTTGATGCAAGCTTTGTTATTGATGACTTTGCAGGGGTAACTATCAGAGTTACGATTCCGCTTGCCTTGTTGTAATTGCTGTTGCCTGAGACAGTGATCTTTATCTGTACTCTGCCCGGCTTCTTGGTTCTCACAAGACCTGACTTGCTGTTTACTATCGCAATATTCTTGTTTGTTGATGAGTAAGTTACAGTTCCCTTACCAGCAGCCTTAACGGTTATATATCTGTTGTATACATATAATGTGTTGCCTGTCACTGTCTGGTCTGCCTTATTGATCTTGAAGGTCTGCTCAACACTGCCTGTATAATCGTTCTTACCTGTTATAGTTACCTTGGCTGTTCCGGCGTTCACGTTATTTGCATACGATGCTGTATAATCAGCCGTCTCAAGTTTCTTACCGTCAACTGTTACTGTAACCTCAGGCTTCTGTGCCTTGCCTGTATATGTCACATCTGCAACTTCTATAACTGTGTTGTCCTTTGTGAGTGTAACCTTTGTATCCGGCTCCTCTGGCTCTACAGGAACCTCCTTGACTTTTATCTTGATAACGATCTGTCCAGCCTCGTAGTTCTCTGTTCCCTCAGATGAAACTGTGATCTCAGTCTCACCGACAGCCTTGACTGTCACACGTCCTGTCTCAGGATCTACCTCTGCCACCTCTGGTGCAGATGATGCAAATGTAAGTGTACCCTGTCCTGTAACCTCGAGATCAAATGGCTCTGCATTTTCAAGAACCTCGATCTCAGTCTTTTCTGTAGTTATCGTCTTTGTAGACTTCTTTATCTCGAACTCGCCCTGAATTGTACCAGAGAACTTACCAGTTCCCTTTACCGTACAAGTACCCTTTCCGGCATTTACGTTATCACTGTATGTAACCTCATAGCTGCTTGGATCAAGCTTCTTGTCATTTACATATACGGTAACTTCCGGTGTGAGCTCCTCTCCAGTGTACTCTGCGTCTGCTATCTCAAGCTTTGTATTGTCCTTAGTGAGTGCTGTCACTGCCATGATCTTGTACCATGCAGTTCTTCCACCTCTTGATGTGATCCTGCACACAACATCATTTGTCAGGTTGATCTTGACTGAAAGTCCGTCAACCACAACATAATGGCCATCCGCAGTTGTCTTGTATGTCATGTCAAGCTTTACAAGATCTGCGCTCTCCGGCAATACAACACCGACCTCAAATGGATCAGCCTTTGTTCCTGTTCCATTCAGAACCTCTCCATTTGCCTTGTATGTGTAGATAGAATTCCAATTCTCATCGTATTTTGTCTCTGTGGTAAATGTTATCTCTGTTCCATCTATTGTCATGGACTCAAATGTAGGAAGTCCTGAGAATGATGCTGCTACATCTGCTCCTGTGAGCTCATAGTGAAGCTCGATAGTGTCGTTATCCTTTGCATCCAGTGAACCAAGCCCACCGTTGTCAAAGTCGTCTCCGTTGTATGACAGCATCCATCCTGACATTGAGTAGTCAGCAACTGATGCAAGTCCGTTTACAGATACGATATATGGGCCATAATCTGACTCTTGAATATCGTAGGCTATTCCGGCATTATCCAGTGCACGCTTTACAGCGTCAACCGCTGAAGCTGCCTCAACCTTTGTGTTCTCAAGGATAACTCCATCCTTTGATGCACCATTTATTCCGGCTGCACTTGCTGTGTAGTCATATACACCTATGTTGAAGATAGTAACTCCGTCAATTACAGTTCTTACCTTCTTGTATGTCTCTACAAATTCTCCATCTTCTGCTGTCAGAGGAACATTTGCCATGATCTCTGCTGCAGGTGCCACGTTCAAGATGGCCTCTCCGTCATTGATCTTGGTAACTGTGTCAACTGTGAGCTTCTTGACTGCCTCTATATTAGCAGCCGATACATATGAAGCCTGATCCTCTGTGATGCTCTCATCTGCTGCGGCTGTGCATGAATATGCAGATCCTGATATTGTCAGATCCTCTGAATAGCCTGCAAATACGCCTGTTGTGGCTGTGTCGCTGCCATTTACAGTTCCTGCGCTGTAGCAGTCTGTGATCTCCACGCCTGCGTCATTTGACGTATTACCCTTGAAAACACCTGCAATACCGCCTGCATTTGTCTGGCCTGTGATCGTTCCTGCATTGTAGCATGAAATGATCTTGCATCCAGGATCCTGTGGATAGTATTCATTGTGGCTTCCGAGTATTCCACCAACATTTGTCTTGGCAGTGATGTCACCATAGTTTGTCGAATTCTGTACGCAGATATTTCGGCTGCTCATAGATCCTATGATTCCGCCGACGGTACCACCGTTTTCTGCCTTAATAGTTCCATGATTTACACAGTTCTCAATCACTGTGTTGCTTATTTTGTTCGTGTTACAGTATCCTACCAGACCACCTATCGAAGCTGATGTATTTGTGCCTGTGTAAGTGATATTTACTTTAGATGTACAACCTGCTACTCTTGCCGGTGCATCTTTGGTTCCCTGATACAGGTATCCCACAACCGCTCCTGCTGCAGTCTTGGTGCTCATGATGATAGTTCCCTCTACTGTGAGGCTGCTGATCCTTGCACCCGCCTGTCCAAATATTCCTGAGTAGCCTATATCATTCTGATACAGATTGCTGATAGTATGTCCCTGGCCGTCAAATGAACCCATGTATATGGCACCCGATGTACCTATTGGTGTCCAGCTATATCCTGCAAGGTTGATATCCGCTGTGAGCACTGCATTTATGTCGACCTTCTTATTGACATTTACCTCATTTTCAAACCAGTACAGCTCTGCACCTGTGCTGATCTGGTATACTCCGTCAACCTGTTCGGGCTCGGTCTTGCTCTCGCCATCCCAAGCAGTTGCACTTGACGCTGTGAGGCTGATGGTCTGTGACATCTCGCCGGAAGTATCCTCCGGGATCTCAAATGTTCCCTCGGCATACATGTATCCGGCACACTTCATAGTGTAATTGTACTGTCTGCCTGCAAGACCATTGAAGCTGCCGTCATTTACTGTTACGGCATTTCCTTCAGTATCCTTTATGCTTACCTTATATCCTTCTACTGCTTCGTTTGTAGCACCATCCACTACATCAAGCTTTACCTGGACAAAGTCTGTCTTTGCCAGCTTAAATGACATATCCGGGAGACTTCCAAGGTATGCCACACGTACGCTTGCTGCCATCTGTACAGGCTTTCCTGTTGCATGGCGGACCTCTCTGTGTGAACCGTATGGCGAACCAAATCCGCCCTCATACAGAACTCCGCTCAGCGTGTACTCGTCACCTGCAAAATACTGAGGTATCTTGACTGTAACTGTCTGGGCAGCAGGATATGATGCAAATGCATACTGGTTGCTTGCTCCTGAGAATTCATTTCCCTCACCATCTGACAGTTTTATAGTTCCGGCCATGTTGTAAATTCCTGCAAGCTTGTTGGCCGGAATATACAGACCGTCGTATGCCTTCTTGCCATCCTCTGTACGCTTACCATATGAAACTTCTATGGTATCACCGGCTCTGAGTTCATCTGCTGAGATCTCGTCACCATCAGCGTTCTTATATGTGTATGATACCGGGACTTCCTTTGCACGTACTACCTGATATGTGCTAACTCCGTCCTTTGTCACCTTTATTATGTTTGATCCCTCTGTGAGACCGCTCACAGTGTAGCTTCCATCATCATTCTTCTTGACATCTGCTGTTGTAAATCCACTGTATGTAAGCTTGTTTCCCGTGATCTGTGGATGAAGAACTGATACTGCCACTCCATCCTCCGGTGTAAATGTGTACTCTGCACCGGCTGCTCCCTCAAGATAATACAGAACATCGATCTGTGCATCCAGATTGTCTACAGCAGTCTTAGCAGTCTCTGTGTTGCGTCCTGCATTTAATGTCATATTTGTCTGAATGTCTGAGCCGTCATTTCCTACAGTGAATACGACTACACCTGTGTTTTCAGGCCAGATCGCACTGAAGAATGAACCGCCCATACCAGGCTTGTTGATCTCGGCGTCATAGGTTACAAGCAGGATCGCTGTACCCTCTGATTTTGCCTGGATCTCAGCAACCTCTGAGTGATCTCCCGGAACTACGCTGATGACATCATCAGATACGTTGCCATTCTCATCAATGACTGTATAGTGGTAATCAGGCTCTGCTGACTTGGCATTCATGATTCCCTCTATAGCCTGCCAGTTACGGAAGCACTCAAGGCTGTATGTCTCACCCTTCTGCATTGACACATAGCCCTTCTCATTGGATGTCATGTAGATATCTGCGACATCTGAGCTGTTGGCTGACATGTCATGTACAACTGTGCCAGGGCCATATGTGCTGTCGCCGATGTACATATCCTCGGCTGTTACCTTGTACTCAGCATCTGTGGTTGTGGAGAACCAGTTCCAGTATGTCACTCCCTCTCCACCAGTTACACGGTAGTAATATGTGATACCACTTCCAAGCTTATACTTGTATGTGTCATATCCGGCATCCTTGCTGTCTGTCTTAATGCCAGCCTCATCCTTATATATATAGTATGTTGAAAGTGTACCAACTCTGAGCTCAGTTCCCTCTGGAACTGTGAACTCTACTGTCTTTGCCGCTGCAAGAGCTACTGAATAACCGTAGCTTCTGTTGGATGTAAGTGTGTTTGACACAGTCTTAGAGATATAGTCATTTGCTCTATCTCCAACCGGATCATATGTCACTGACACCATATCAGCATAGTAGAACAGTCCTGCATACTTTGCCCAGGAGTCATCTGACCCCTCCCTGGTCTTTACAAACTCTGCATGTCTGTCCACATTGTCAGGAGACATAACCTTACCTGTGACGGTATAGTCAACGTCTTCCTTCCAATATTTTTTGTTGCCATCTACAGTGTCATAACCTGTACATGCTATATCTGTGATGCTGTATATGCTGTATGACTGCTGTGGCTCGTCTGTGACTACGAGATCTATCGATCCCATATCTGTCTTCTCGTCACCGTTCTTCTGATATGCTGACAGACGGTATGTACCCGGCTCAAGCTCAAGGGTATACTTGCTGCCATCAGGCTCTCCAACTTCAATCTCATTGCCCTCTGAATCAGCCAGAGTCATGTAAGGAGCAGAATAATTCATGGTTACAGATACTGTATTTCTCTTGTCGCCCCTGATCTTCTTCTCAACTGCCTGAACCTCATCTGCAGTTGCAGTGAGATCTGTCATGACCGCCTGAACCTCTTCACGTAGAGCCTCGTCCTTAGCTATCTCATCTGCATGCTCTGCATAGAGCACATAGAGCTCTGTCTTGTCCTGAGTCTCATAGTATGCATACTCAGAGTCAAATGTATTCTTATCCGGATTGTAGCCATATCCCAGATCTGCGCCATAATCTGCGAGTGTGAACTGCCAACGGATAACGTGTGTATTGTCTACTCCGGCTGCAGAATCTACCTGATATTCTCCTGCGCCGACATTTCCCATTATATTGTCAACTGTGTTCATCCAGCCAGACATGCTGAAATAGTCAAACTGGCCAAGATCTTTTCCAGTCTTGTCCTTAAGCTCAAGTGCCTTTCCATTCTTCTTCTGATAAGCATCCTTAAGCTCCTGTGGAACATTTGCAGCTCCCTTATCAATGCCCTTTACGTTGGCAAGATAATAACTGGAACTGTTGTATTTATCTGTTCCTGAAGGTTCTGTTTCAAGTCCCTCTTTCTTGAAAAACGCGTAAGTTGCCTGTGATACGGTAAGCTTAGACAGGTCGATGTCTATGCCTTCCTCTTTCCAGACTTCACCAATCTCTTTGTAGGACATTCTCTCTGGCTCGATATAGAATCCCTGGCCAAGAGTAAATCCCTCAAGAGACAGCACAACGTACTCAGTGCTGTAATCAACTTCGCCATCACTCTCTGCGGCGGCAGCCTGAACATAGCCCCAGCTTGCATTTGAAGCAAATGGTGCCACTAAAACTGCGCATGCCAATAAGAATGAAAGCATCAATGTCCTGATTCGTTTCATCTCCTATTTTCCTTTCTTTATTTAATTGTAGGTTATAAAGCAGGGAATATGTATTCTGCTTTTCCCACGCCCAAAAGCTAACAGATGAACTGTCGTGTCATCCGCATCCGGGTACTCCGCATATCCCGGCTGTCTGTGTCTGTCAGACGCCGTCACGCGGCCGGAAATCTCATAAAATCTGCGGGCATTCTGACTGAAAGACACAAGTCTTAACACAGTAATGGCGGTTGCACCGGAATCTCACCGAATTTCCCCCTGATCGGATGCTTTTCAGGACGGCATCCGAGCAGATTTTCACTATGAAATCACAGGGTTTATAGTAATTGTGAATTGGGGAATTGTCAACTCCAAGTACCACTTTAAATCGAAGGATGTCAAAGAGATGCTATCAGAGATGGTTGAGGAAGAGAGAAACCGCAAGAAAGTCACAAGCCGTGAATTTATCGACCACGATGACGGTGAATTCGATGACGGTCATGACGACATGTAAATAAAAACAACGTACAAAAGCCGGGTATCCCTATTTTATAGAGATATCCGGCTTTTCTTCTGGCTCTTATTCTGATTACTTTTTAGTTACGGAAGCCAGCTTATTCTGACCTCTTTGAGCTGTCCTGTTGTATCGTCAAACTCAAATGTATAGCCGCTGCTTCCCATATAAACCTCAGAATCTACACTGTACTTGACTATCTTGCCATCTACTTCTGCATTCTCGCTGCACTTTTCAAGCAACTGGTCTTTAGTGATAGTTGTAGGGAATGAGAAGTTCACCTGCTTTGCACCGTCAAGCATCATCTCACTGATCTCCGCATTCATGCTGGCATCATAATCCGGGTTTGGCACAAAAAGGTGTGAATACCTTACATATGAGAGAACGCAATCCTCTGCCTTCTGCTCACTGTCAGTAAAGTTGCCAAACATAAACTGCATCGTTACATAGTCATTGATTTCAGCTGTATATCTGTCAGTTTCGTAATTCTTATTTACATTGTTACCACTGTTATTGAGTGAATTCTGCTCAAATGGTATTCCACCGTCTATAAGATCCTTCAAGGTGGACTCACCTAAAGTGAATTTCTTTCCATTATATACAAATGACCTATTGTCAAGATCTGCGTAATTCTCGCTGAGTCCCGATGCCAATGTGAAATCCTCATATACAGGCATCGTAAATTCTGTGGATTCCTCACTGTCATCACTGTAATCGGTTTCATCTGCATATGAATCATCAGATTCAGTATCACCTGTATCCTCAGCCTCAGATTCCTCCTCCGTTGCCATTTCCGTTTCGGTTACCTGCTCTGTTGACTCCGTCTCTCTGGTGGATTTGCCATCATTTCCACATCCAACTATAGAAATTCCCATCACCACCGTGATAAGTCCTGCAATCAACATTTTCCTGTTCCTCATATAATAATCCTCCTTAAAACCTAGTGGCTTTATTATTGAGAATGTCACTATATTTTATCAAGCCGTAATCGGTTGCAACCAGGCAACTATGGGTAGCAAACCGTAATTATAGGGATTTTCGTCACTTTTTTACAATCTATAGTGCTTATTTCTCCGTAATGTTCATGAAACTATAATAAGTGTCTCTGTCCATGGCATCCGGATTATCATCGGCAAATCCGCTGACTGTATATATGTTCCCATCCTTCAGATCAGCATATGCATTAAAATAGTATGTGATATTTCTCTTGCCGTCCTTTATATATAAGGTCGAATATGTGTAGTAATAAAATGTCACACCATTTACCTCACACTGACCTTCCTCTGTTACCTTTGATATTCCAGCCCCGGTCTTTCTGTCTGCCATATCAGATGCTGTCATCCAGCTATACGGTACGATCGAAGTCACGACCGTGATCTTATCACTGTCTGAATAGTATGTCTTACCTGACAAATCCTCATTCTGAAGGCTGTAATTTTCAGGGATTTCATATGACACGGTAGTATCTCCATTCACGACACTGTCCACTACTCCCGTCTCCATAGCTTCGTCCTCCTGCCAGTATGCGCCTGTCATATCATTTGTCTCATCTGTGGGAACGGCCCCCGCAACAATGGCCACAGCTTCATCGGCAGCCTTCTCATATACCTCAGCTCTCTCCGCCCCGCTCAGCGCATCTATATCTATCCCATCAAATCTTATCGAAGTAAAGAAACGCTGACCTTCCCCGGCATCACATGTAAGCTGATAGAAATATGATCTGTCGAACTTCGCACCTCGTTCATTTGCAAGACTCGCTATGTATCTGATATATTCCTTCCCCTGTATTTCGAACTTCTCAGGCTCCAGCTCCATCACATAACCTGCGTCCTCAATATTTTTCTTACGCTGCTCTCTGTTGTCCCAGAAGTCCGCAATCGTCTTATCCTCCACATCGATCTGTATCAGATAATCATCACAGCTTCTTATGTTAAGGCAGCCACTCTCATGTATGATCGCCAGTCCTACCGGCTTCACAGAGAAGGCATATCCCTTGAACACTATATGCCATGGCTCTGTCTCATCGTCAGCTATTTTATTTCCATCCTGTTCAGTTTCACTTTTTTCTTCCGTCTTCTGCGCACTGTTCAGATCAATAACGCCCATAAACTCAAGAGCGACAAATGCAGCTCCCGCCAGTATGCATGCTATAACGATCGCGCAGACAATTTTTTTACATTTTTTCATCGGCTGTCTTATCCTCAAGTATGATCTGAAGTGTATCTTCTTTCTTCATCCTTCTTATCTCAAGTCCAATGAGGATCAGAAGAATAATAAACACCAGCATGACAAATGATGCGGCAACTATGGTTGATGTCTTGTAATTCAGAAACAGTCCATTACCGTCCGCCCCTGTGTACAACTGTATGTAATCTCCATCTCGTATCCCCGGTACATCAAGCCACACAGTATCCATGATCTTTCGGCCATTGTCATCAAAATATGCCAAATCAGCTTTTGTATACTGCTGATACACCTTCTCCACACGCACATTCCCGTTCTTATCTGAATGTCTGGTCCACTCGTTCCTCACAAACAGCACCGCCACCACAATTACACAGAAAACGCATATGGCTGCCATCACGCAAAATAATATTTTTAATCTGGCAAGCCTGCCTTTTCCCCTGAGATTCTTCAGATGGACAGCATTATTCGCTGAAGTTCCATCCCCGGACACCTCTTCCGGCGCCTCCGGCTCCTCACCCTTTCCATATATAAGTTCTCCAACCTGTACATCCAGAATCTCACATATACACACAAGCCTGTCCAAATCAGGATACGCCTTATCCCTCTCCCACTTGGACACAGCCTGTCTGCTGACTCCCATCTTTTCCGCAAATTCCTCCTGATTCAGCCCGGCTTTCTTCCGGTACTCCTGAATCCTGGATCCTATAAGCAGCATTTGTTTTCCTCCTTTTTCCGAATATTCGGATTGACATTCATATTGTTAATAAGTTCTTTTAGAGAATTGGCAATTGGCTTATCTTCCACTTCTCCATCTATATCCATATTTTCCAGAAAAATATTATGACTACTCACTTCATAGAAGATTTATCCACCAGAATAACCAAGCCATCCTATAGGAATAAATTTTTTAATATCACCCATCTTTTCCCAATCTTTAGCCATTGAAATCAAACTATTTTCATAGAATAATATCTCATCACTAGAATCTCCTTCCTTTTCAAAACGGAAAATAATACAATAGATTCTTTAGTATTACAATATCCTCTAATACAAGGATGCCAAAACAGATTAATATAATCATCAATTTCCTTTTTAATACCATCACAAATAGTACTAAAATCTTCATTTGAGTAATAATTAGGATATTGCTTCGTTTTTTCAAAATAATTTTGAATAGTTTCTCTCATGTCTACATACCTCAATTTAATAAATCTTGTAACAGTAAAAGGTGTCAGGTGTTACAGATCCGCCATGAGAAGCCATTTCCAGATTGGTATGACCTCTATATCTATACCGTCATATTCAAGATTTGTCTTGCGTGCAAGACAAAAACATAATTAAATTGTTCTCTATTAAAGATAATATATATAGTTGCACCTGTAAAGTATCCCCCCATATTCGCAATTAGCATTCGCAACATCGTGCAAACCTCACCACTAAAAAACACCCCACAGCCACCGAAGCAGCCATGAGGTGCAAATCATCTCAGCACATACCATTCTTCACCAAATTCTTCATAAATTTGAACCGCTGACGGATCATCAAGTCTCTCTGTAATACCTGTTTCTGATTCAAGGAAAACAAACTCTTCATTGTCATCTGTCATCCGGATTCCATACAATTGTTTTAACGGATAATCCATGATTGCGCTCCCTTCTGTTTTACGATCTGAATCAATATTAACATGATACAAATATTCCGTACAATTTCTCAGAGTTGTATCATCAAAAAAATCCACCGTTTCAAATTCATCATAATGTTCCAGAATGTAGGCATACTCCTTTTCAATCGATTCGAACGGTGCCTGTTCATACAATCCGTAAATATGTTTTTTCCCTTTTGTATCTATAAAATAGCCTTCGACATATGGCTCAGAATAAGAAGATACCGACATGATAAATACTATTTTCTGTTTCTCCAAAAGATTATCAACATCATACTCAACACTAGACTTATTTGGTTCATTCACATCATTTTTTTCCATGATTGTTATTTTCACATCCTGAAACACTAAAAAGCACAACCACAATTATTACTATAAATAGTTTCTTTTTCACTCAAAACACCCTCCCAGCATAATGCAACCCAATACTTAGTTGGTCTATTCTTAGGTAAATCTTTACTAATAAAACAAGGTGGATCATCGGAATCCGACATGCTTTTTTCAAGCATCCTTCTCTGATCCACCTAGCATTTGTGTTTTATATAAAAAAATATTAATACTTGAAATCTTCGAATAAAAAGCGATACGCCACTTTTTTTGTACCATCAAAATTAATCAGTTCAATTTTTATATATTCGTCAGTACATTCAATATCATAATTTTTAGCTGACAGCTTCTCCCCTTGATTGCTGATTCTTGTTTTAAAGGAGATCATATTAACCTTATTAATGTGGTCAAAAATAGAGATTTCAACCTGAGTGTCACCATCAAATATTGTATCACCTATTTCTTCACCAACAATCACGTAATCTCCAGCATTAATACTCTCTCTAAACCATTCTTTTGTTGAATAATTAAAAAAATAATGAATTGCAGCATATGAGCCAGTAATCAATACCAAAACTATTAAAACAATAATAATACTTACATAAGCCTTTTTATTCACTTTTTCTCCTCTCTAATACGAATTCAGCAAATGCATCTCGTGCTGCCTTGGATTGATTTGCTTTGAAATCATACTTAAACAGTGGCCAGCGAATTACGCCCATACGCTCCTTTTTCGGATCATCAGTTTTTCAGAAATGCCGTCAGCAGACGAATATATTTTTCAGGCTGTTCATTGAGAAACTGGACGTGACCGCAGTTTGGTATGACTTTTTCACGGATATGAGGGATATGTTCTTTCAGCAGCTTGAATGATGCTGTGGGTATAGGCTCATATTCGCCTCTCAGGCTGATGATATCTATACCATCGGCGGAGATATTGCCAAGCTTATACTCATAGACCTGTCTGCACACGTTCTTTACCGTTATCTTTGATGTGCCACTGTACATCATATCTACAACGCTTCTGTTGCCATTGCCGAAAATCTTTTCTATCAGCTTGTCGGGGACTTTTCCGCCCTTTAGCATATAGCCGATGCCTATATTGCACATCAGCGCAGACATATTGGCGTACAGAGCACCCTTGTTTTGCACACACACACCGTCAAGGAACACCTTGCTGACGGAAATTCTCTTCCTTGTGAGCAGATGGACGCATATGGTGGAACCGAGGGACAGCCCGATAAGGGCATATACGCTGTCGTTCAGGCTTTGCTGTACATACTCTTCTATCTGCTCCGCTTCCCTATCGAGGGAAACAAAGTCGGGTGAGCCGTCATAGTGACCGTCAAGCCTGCAAAGGACACAGTGATAATTGTCCTTCAGTGCCTCGGCTGCCTTTGAATAGCAGGTCTCGGCTGTGGTGCATGAACCGTGAACGAATATAAGAGTGGGGGCGTTTTTGCTGCCGTATTCTACAAATTCCATTTGATCTTGTATGATATAGTAAAGTCTAAATCATACTACTCCTTTCAAATTTATTCACCGTTGATTATATCAAACAGTCATACTCACAACAATCCCCTTAAAACGAGAGGCAGGCGTGTCGTAAAAAGTGTCCGGTGCATATGAACGTCAAGCATTTTCCTAATCCGCCCTACGCATTTTCACGATTGTCTCTACATGAACAGTACCCGGGAACTGATCGACGGCACAAGCCTTGGTCACAAAATATCCATGCTCCTGCAAAGTCACCAGATCCCTTGCAAGCGATGTTGGCTTGCAGCTTATATACACAAGCTCCTTCACACCATAGTTGATGATCTTCAACAGGGCCTTCGGATTGATTCCGTCACGAGGTGGATCAAGTACTATGAAATCCGGCTTATCCTCTATGTCGTCTATGACCCTGAGCACATCACCGGCAATGAATTCGCAGTTGTCAAGACCATTGAGCTCCGCATTCACACGGGCGGCCTCCACGGCTTCCTCAACTATCTCCACGCCGATGACCTTCTTTGCAACAGGCGCAAGAAGCTGGGCTATCGTTCCGGTTCCGCTGTAGAGGTCGAATATGACTGCATCCTTTGTGTCACCCACATATGAACGCGCCCTGTCATAGAGTCTCTCCGCACTCTTTGTATTTGTCTGGAAGAACGAGAACGGCGATATCTTGAACTGAAGTCCGAGGACCGTCTCATATATATACTCTGTTCCGTATAGCAGATTTGTCCTGTCACTGATGACCGCATCCGCCATGGAGTCATTCTCCGTGTGGAGAATTCCCGCGATCTTACCCTCAAGCGGCAGCTCCAGCAGCCCCTTCACGTATGCATCAAGGTCGAGAGCCGCCAGATTCTGGGTGGTTGTCACCAGATTCACCAGCAGATCGCCATTTGTCGCCGAACGTCTGATAACCAAATGGCGCAGAAGCCCCTCGTGCTGCATCTTTTTGTAATATGGGAGTCCCGCCTCCTTGCAGAACTGGACAGTATACTTCACTATCTTGTTCAGATCATCATTTACTATATAGCAGTCATCCATCTGTACGATGTCGTACGTGCTGTTCTTCTTGTGAAGCCCCAGCGCCAGCGGGCCGTCCTTATACTCATCGCCAAATGAATACTCCATCTTATTTCTGTATTCCTTTGTCACAGGAGATGCAATTATCCCCTGCCACTCATAAGGATGAGCCTCACCATCGATCACACCGTCAAGGAGGCCTTTGACAAGCTCCTCCTTCACCTTGAGCTGGTTCTCGTAGCTGAGCGTCTGGTAACTGCAGCCACCGCACATACCAAAATGCGAACACACTGGCGAAGCATCCTCAAGCTCAGATTTCTCAAGAACCTCAAGGAGCCTTCCGTCCGCCTTGCCCTTCTTCAGCTTGGTTATACGGCAGCTCACTTTCTGACCTTTTATTGCGCCCTTAACTGTAACTTTTCTGTCATCCATATGAAAGCTTCCCTTGTTCGGGAACTCATATGTGTCTATCACACCTTCAACTATATCGTGTTTCTTCATTCTATTTCCAATCCTTATTTATTTTTCTGGAACGGTCTGCCCTATCCCCACAGATCCTCAAAAAACTTCTTCCTCTTCTTCTCCTCCGGTATGGAACATCAGCCATTTAAAGCTGCCTTCGGCAGGGCTGATGCTACATGTCAAATTTTCTTCGAAAACTTGACACATTCGACTCTACCCTCGGCAGCTCATTCTGCGCAAAAAATGGCGTTCCGTGCTGGTCAAAATCAAGCAGCATATACGTTCCAATCCGGTTGTCCCTCGGCAGAGCCAGACTTCCCGGATTCACTATATATGAACCCTTGTAACTCGTCAGGTCACGGCGGTGGGTGTGTCCATACATTACGAAGTCATATCCTTCCGTGTCGATAAGATCCTCCAGATATGAAATACCGCTGTTCACACCATACCTGTGTCCATGCGTTATAAATGCCCTCTTATCTCCGATGTTGAATTCGTCATATATCGGGAGCTCCGGGTTGTAATCGCAGTTGCCCCTCACCATGTGGATCTCACAGTCAAACAGGTCATGTATCAGCTTTTCATCTCCCTCAACATCTCCGAGATGTATCAGCATGTCCACGTCGCCAACTATATCGTGTATCTGTTTTAAGCAGCTACTCTTGCCATGAGTGTCACTTATTATCAGTACTTTCATCTATTCCTCCTAACGAGAATCCATCGATCCCACTGATCATTAACTGATTTATTCCTGATTCTCACTTACTCTCCCTGTGCGCTCTGATGACGTTCTTCATCAGTCTCAGTGCATTTCCCCTGTGACTGATCTTGTTCTTCTCCTCAGGATCAAGCTCCGCAGTGGTCTTGCCCAGCTCTGGAAGGTAAAATATAGGGTCATACCCGAAACCGTTCTCGCCGCGCTCCTCGTAGCCTATGATTCCCTCTATGGTTCCGCGCTCTGTGTACTCGCTTCCATCCGGGAACACCGCTGCTATAGCGCACACGAATCTTGCTGTCCTCTCAGGATCTGGAACCCCGGCCAGCTTGTCTATTATGTACTGGTTCTTTATCCTGTACGATGTGTCCTCGCCTAGGAATCTCGCGCTGTATATGCCAGGCGCCTTGTCCATATAGTCGACCTCAAGTCCTGAGTCATCCGCAAGCACCAGGCATCCGCTCTCCTTGCTGATGGCTCTCGCCTTGATCAGAGCATTCTCCTCAAATGTCTGTCCGTCCTCCACTATGTCTATATCGATCCCAGCCTCCTTCATGGACTGTATCTCAAATCCGAGGTCAGCAAGTATCATGCGGACCTCCTTCATCTTTCCTTCATTTCCCGTTGCAAATATCAGCTTGTCCATAATAGTTCTCCTTTCCCACAGCTTACATACACTTCCTGTTTATTCTGTCTTATCCGTAAATGCCTTGAGGCAGACGTTACATTTTCTCTCTTTTTCCGCACTGTACCACTGATTTCCATACAGACTTATATAGCCTTCTCCGTCGGAGATGTCAAAGCTGTCGGTCATGGAATCCGCATCATACTCTATGGCTATCGGGTATTTGCTGCCCGGCGTGGTTATATGTACTATGACCGCAAATTTCTTTTCATCCGGGAGCTTGACCACATCATCCAGGTTGACCGTGTAGTATCCTGCGTACTCCATCTCGCCTGACGCGACAAGCTTCTTAATTGCCAGATCGTCAGTGTTCTCAAAATTTGTAGCCACATATACTTCATATGTCGTCTTTGCATCAGTAGCATAGAATGACACAGCCTTGAGCTCCTCGCTCTTGCCTGCCGTGTAAACATTTGCAAAGTAGGCATCCTCCTGGTCAAATCCAAGGACTCCGACCCAGCCCAGCTTGTCCGACTGGTATATCTTATCGTAGTTGTCTGCACCCTCAAGTCTGGTGTACACAACACTGGTCTCGCAAATATGCACATCATAGTAGGATATATAGAAATATCCATCCTCGCCAAATTCGGTTCCCCAACTGTTCTTACAGATAAAAGCACCATCTTTCTTCGGCGCCTTGTTAAAGTTGTTCTTGCTGTAATTGTCATCCCATCCTACTATTACCACATCGTGGTTGATTCCCTCTGAACCATCATAATAGTACGCATGAGTCTCCTCGTTGTAATACTCCGAGCTGCTGTCGGCATCTATCATATCGCTGTATATCGCAGTCTCCACACCGCCCTTGGTGTACACTGCCTCTTTCACAGCCTTCAGATTCTTGTCGTCAATTATCTCCGCCTCCTGCAAATGCTTCACGGCCTTAAGCTTGGAGTTCGTCTTGTCATCCCCGTACGGATCATCCTTCTCGAGAACCGGTCCCTTCCAGGATGCAAGATATGCAATACTCATCCTGTACTGGCCACCCTCAAACTGTTCAACGCCAAATCCGTTGTTCATGGTCATGTTATCCACAGAGAACTGCAGCTTTTCATCCGGCATAAGAGTTGTCTCAAGCGCAGCCAGCGACGCAAATGCCCAGCATGTTCCCGAGTCTCCTTGGTCTCTGACCTCTGTGACCCTGCCCTCTTTTCTCATGTCGTAGGCGGCCGGCAGCTTACTGTCCTCACCGACCTTCTGCAGGGATACACGGCCTGTGTCATAATTGTACTCACATGTATAGTCAAGCGTGTCCGCTATATACTCTATAGGGACAAATGTCTCGTCATCCTTCTTTATCGGCGCATCCGCGATCTTCACGTCCTTGCCGTCCAGCTCTGCATCCTGGGAATCAAGCACCAGTCTGGCGACTCCTTCATTCCTCTTGATCACGATACTGCCATTCACATACTCTATGTATGTGCACTTCATCTTATCCTTGAGCATCTTCAGCGGCATCATAAGGTGAAGATTATTGCTTACATACGGCTTGTACTCGTCCTCTTCCACCTCACTGCCATTTACATACAGTGTGAGTCCCGCTTCATTGTAATCGCCCGCAAGCTTCTCAGACATGCCGGAAACTGCGTGCTGATCCTCCTCGTTCTTCTCCAGACGTCCCGACGGCTCCTTTGTTCCGTAATACGCCAGAGCACCTATGGCAAGGATCAGAATTATATATACAAATTTCTTCAAGCTTCTTCTCTCCTTCGTTTAGGCGGCTTCGGTCCCATAAACTGATAGAAATATGATTTTATCATTCCATTGTATATCTTGCGGTTTCTGTCGGCCTTTCTGCCGATATACTTCTCTGCATCCGTATACGATGTGATTAGGAACATTGACCAGTCATCAAGACTCCTATAGCTCTCGCCGATGATCCTGTACAGCTCAGGCAGAGCCTCCTTCTCCTCAAGTCTCTCTCCGTAAGGTGGATTTGTGATTATAAATCCATACTTCTTCGGATTTCTCAGATCCTTCACATCCCTCTGCTGAAAATGGATGTGCTGCTCCACTCCTGCTGCCCTGGCATTCTCCATGGCACACTTCACCATATCGCCATCCAGATCATATCCCTGTATGTTCATCTTCACATCGTGGTCTATGAGATCATGAGCCTCATCCACCGCATTGTACCATATCTTCTTGTCACAGATCTTGGACCACTCCTGGGCCGTGAACTCCCTGTCCATTCCCGGTGCGATGTGTGCGCCTATCATGGCAGCCTCTATCGGAAATGTTCCACTTCCGCAGAACGGATCTACAAGAACTCTGTCCCTGTGCCACGGCGTGAGCATGATCAGCGCGGACGCCAGCGTCTCCGATATAGGAGCCTTTCCAACCAGCTTTCTGTATCCCCTCTTGTGAAGTGACACACCTGACGTGTCAAGTGCTATGGTCACTATATCCTTGAATATAAATACTCTCACCGGATAGCTTGCGCCATCCTCCGTGAACCATGACACTCTGTATGTCTGCTTCAATCTCTCAACCATAGCCTTCTTGACTATGGACTGTATATCCGATGGACTGAAGAGTGCACTCTTGTTTGATGTCGCCTTGGACACCCAGAATTTTGCATCCCTTGTCAGATACTTCTCCCAGGCGATGGCCTTTGTTCCCTCGAACAGCTCGTCAAATGTGGCGGCCTTGAAGCTGCCACATTTGAGCATGATACGCTCGGCTGTCCTTATAAAAATATTTGCCCTTGCAATCGCACTCTCATCTCCGGCAAATGTGATCCTTCCGTCCTCCACCTGGACTATCTCGTATCCAAGATCAAGTATTTCTTTTTTCAGTACCGACTCCAGTCCAAAATGACATGGAGCTATAAGTTCTACTCTACTCATTTCCTGCCCTTTCTGTGGGTTGTATATTTGTTCTATCGCTGTCTTGTGAGCGGGCCTCTGTACTGCGCCAGGCCTCCCACCGTGTTGATAACTCTGTATCCATCCTCGCTCATGATGAGCGCAGCCTTCATGCTGCTCACCCCATGAGCACAGTATACCAGCAGATATTTGCTTTTGGGAAGAGTATACTCCCCCGCTTCTATCAACTCAAATGGAATATTTACCGCCATGGGGATGTGTCCCTCCAGAAATTCATCGCGGTCCCTGACATCCACTATTATGCCGCCCCTTGCAACAGCTTCACGTATGATATTGCGTATGGGAATACTTGTGAATCCCATTTCTCCACCTCCTTCATACCGACAGAAAAACCTCTTCTGTTATATGATATGAAGGAAATGTCTCATCGACACAATAAAAACGAAGATCCCGGCAGGCGAAAAGCCAATTCCGTCTGTCGGGACCTTATAATTACTTCTTAAGCTGTGCAAGACGCTCGGCAACCTGCTCAGACATCTCAGTGTACTTGGCAAGCTTTGCCTTCTCCTCCTCAACCTTTGCGGCTGGGGCCTTGTCAACGAACTTTGGATTTGCAAGCATTCCTGATGCACGCTTGATCTCTCCGGCAAGCTTAGCAGCCTCCTTCTCAAGTCGCTCGATCTCCTTGTCGATATCCACAAGCTCCTCAAGAGGAATGTATACAGCGGCATCGTGGATCAGTGTTGATACTGCATTCTCATCGATTCCTGTCTTGTCCTCCTGAACGTGTACCTCGCTGGCATAACCCAGTGTGGCAAAGAAGCTCTTTGATGACTCAAATATATGTCTCACGTCCTCCTTTGCAGATACGACATATACCTTTGCCTTTCTGCTAGGTGGTACGTTCATTCCTGTACGAAGGTTTCTGATGGCACGGACTGCGGCCTTGATAGTGTCAACAGCGGCCTCGTCAGCCTCAAAGTTCCACTCGTCTGTGTACTCAGGCCACTTGGAGATCATGATCGACTCCTCCTCGTCCTGAATGTTGCAGAAGATCTCCTCTGTGATGAATGGCATGTATGGATGAAGAAGCTTAAGTGCCTGGATCAGAACTGTCTTAAGTGTCCAGAGTGCTGCTGCCTTTGTCTCATCCTCATCGTTGTAGAGACGAGGCTTAACCATCTCGATATACCAGTCACAGAATTCCTCCCAGATGAAGTCGTATACCTTGGATACAGCGATACCAAGCTCGAACTTCTCCATGTTGTCTGTCATCTCTTTTGCAAGTGTGTTGACCTTGGACAGGATCCAGCGGTCAGCTATTGTCAGGTCTGACAGCTTCACATTTGTGAAATCTGCCTTCTCCATGTTCATCATGATGAAACGTGTTGCGTTCCAGATCTTATTTGCAAAGTTTCTGGAATTCTCAACTCTCTCCCAGTAGAAACGCATGTCGTTTCCAGGAGCATTTCCTGTTATAAGTGTCAGACGAAGGGCGTCTGCACCGTACTTATCTATAACCTCAAGCGGGTCAATACCATTTCCAAGTGACTTACTCATCTTACGTCCCTGGTCGTCTCTTACAAGTCCGTGGATCAGCACATGCTTGAATGGGCTCTTGCCTGTCTGCTCAAGTGCTGAGAATACCATACGGATTACCCAGAAGAATATGATATCGTATCCTGTTACAAGCACGCTTGTAGGATAGAAGTATTCATACTCAGGTGTCTTATCCGGCCAGCCAAGTGTTGAAAATGGCCACAGCGCAGATGAGAACCATGTATCGAGCGTATCCTCATCCTGTGTGAGATGTGTACATCCGCACTTTGGACATACTGTAGGTGTCTCACGGCTGACGATGGTCTCGCCGCACTCGTCACAGTACCATGCAGGGATTCTGTGTCCCCACCAGAGCTGTCTTGATATACACCAGTCACGGATGTTCTCAAGCCAGTGGATGTATGTCTTGTCGAACTGCTCAGGCACAAATGAGAGCTCATCGGTCTTGATGATGTCAAGTGCTGCCTGTCCCATCTCCTTCATGCGGACGAACCACTGAGGCTTGATCATAGGCTCTACAGTTGTCTTACATCTGTCATGTGTTCCTACGTTGTGGCTGTGTGGAACTACCTTTACGAGAAGTCCCAGTGCGTCAAGGTCTGCCACCATCTGCTTTCTTGCCTCGTAGCGGTCCATGCCTGCATACTTGCCTCCGAGCTCATTTATGGTTGCATCATCGTTCAGTATATTTATCTCCTCAAGATTGTGACGCTTTCCAACCTCGAAGTCGTTAGGGTCATGTGCAGGTGTGATCTTTACACATCCTGTTCCAAACTCCTTGTCAACATATGGATCTGCGATAACCGGGATCTGTCTGTCTGTAAGTGGCAGCTCCAACATCTTTCCTACTATATCTGTGTATCTCTCATCGTCAGGATTTACTGCAACGGCTGTATCTCCGAGAAGTGTCTCCGGTCTTGTGGTTGCTATCTCCACAAATCTTCCAGGCTCCCCAACTACAGGATAGTTGATATGCCAGAAGAATCCGTCCTGCTCCTCATGTATAACCTCAGCATCTGATATGGAAGTCTTACATACAGGACACCAGTTGATGATCCTTGAGCCCTTGTAGATGTAGCCCTTCTCGTACAGTCTTACAAATACTTCCTTGACTGCCTTGGAACATCCCTCGTCCATGGTGAATCTCTCTCTGTCCCAGTCAGCGGATGAACCCATCTTCTTGAGCTGGCTCACGATACGGTTGCCGTACTCTTCCTTCCATGCCCATGCATGCTTTAAGAACTCCTCACGGCCGATCTCTTTCTTATCTATTCCCTGCTCCTTCAGCTTCTCTGTAACCTTGACCTCGGTTGCGATGGCTGCGTGGTCTGTACCAGGCTGCCACAGTGCTGAGTAGCCCTGCATTCTCTTGAATCTGATAAGTATATCCTGCATTGTATTGTCCAAGGCATGTCCCATGTGGAGCTGTCCTGTTACATTTGGAGGTGGCATTACGATCGTAAATGGCTTCTTGCTCCTGTCAACCTCTGCGTGGAAATACTTCTTCTCCTCCCACTTTCTGTAGAGTCTGTCCTCTATCTGGGAAGGATCATATGTCTTCTCTAACTCTTTCATCTCATTCTTCCTTTCTATTCTTCCTGATCTCTTACATGTTGATATATACTTTTACAAAATTTTTCACAAAAAAACCCGCTCTCCGGACATTCTGTCAGAAGGGCGAGTAAATATTCGCGTTACCACCTTGTTTTGTATCTCATCTTATCCTATAACGGGAACGCCCCGGCATGGCCTATCCTTATCATGATCTTTCAGCCATGCAGCTCAGAAGCTACCTTCACAAGTCTCTGTCAGGAACGGTCTCACAGCCCACGAACCATTCTCTCTGTCTGACTCCACATGCTACTCCTCTTCGTCACAGCATTTGCATATATCTTCTTTATTCATTGTGATAGTACAACATAGGCTGGCTGTACGTCAAGCACAAAGTCATCCTATCTGGTTTCTGAACTGATCCTTGAGTGCACTCAGGATGGAATTCATACGCCTGTCATAGTCCTCTATGTCGCCGTGCATTCTGTTGTACACAGCCTTCTGGACTTTGTTGTATATGGACATCTCATGTACATCCTCCTTTGAATCAGCGATCTCGTTCATCAGATCGTCCAGGAATCCGGCCGGCATACCGCGCTTTCTTATCTCCCTCTGGAGTGTCGCCGTGTCCACCGTCACCGCCATTACACAGAAGTATTCTATCAATGACTCATTGTTCTTATTCAGCGCAAATGCTCTGATGAAAGCATCCTTTGCCTCCTCAAGCTGAAGATTGCCCGCCAGCGCAACGCCTTTGTTGTGATATATATTTCCAAGGAACTCATCGTACTCACCATGTGACTCCTTGTACTCTATGATGTCATCGTATATGGCGTCAGCCTTGATGTAATGCTTGTACATCATGTAGCTGTCAGCTCTCTTCTTGTCCAGCTCATACGGCTTGAGAGTCCTGATCCTCTTGCACTCGTCCATGAATTCCTTCACTTCATCCTTGCTGTAGAACTCACCAAATGTAAGTATCTCCACCATGATATCCTGGATATACGCATTCTTGGCATTGAGCGCGTCTATCTTGTCCGCAAGATCCTCCATGTCTATGGCCGTTCTCAGCCAGTTGCTGAGTCTGTCCGCAAGGTCGTCTTTACCTATGAGCACCATATTGTTGAATATGTAGTAGCACAGCTCCTCATATGAATATATGGTTATCTTCGTATTGAGGAATGTGTACGGATTGTCCGCTGTCTTTGTCTTACAAATAATAATTCCACTCATATGTGTATCACTCTCCCGGATCAAAATGCTGTCCTCTGAGGTATGACGGGATGCTGAACGCACTCTGCTCATACTCATCGGAATCTTCGTCATCCAGATCCTCTTCATCTATGGTTTCTTCATCGTCCGGCTCTGACTCGTCGATCTCAGTCTCGCTGTCATCTGCATCGTCTGTAATGTCATCTGATTCTGATTCGTCATCATCTACCTCATATGCAGCATCCACTGATTCCGTTTCGTCATCATCTACCTCATATGCAGCATCCACTGATTCCGTTTCGTCATCATCAATTTCATCTGAAATGTTCTCAGGATCAGAGACCGCCTCCTCTGCTTCCGTTCCGAAATCATCCGGCTCTTCCACAGTCTCCGGCTCCACAGGTGACGCTGTTCCGTAATATACCACAGGCTCTTCATGTACCTCCGGCTCGGCTTCCACCGTCTTTGCATTACCATGCTCCACCGCCGGATCTTCGCCTCTCAGTTCCTCGGTGTCACCCATGCGTATCCTGAGCTCCTCTTCCCTTCGCGCCGCCTCAAGCTTCTCCGCATGCTTTCTCCTGATGGCTCCTATGTCAAATTCTTTTCTGTATATCTTATTTGTGGTAGGATACAAACTTCCAAATCCAAGATCACGGATGACTATCGCGCCCTTATCCGCACCATAATACTCCACGGATATCGACAGCTTTGTCGTCTTCTTTGGTCTCGCCGGAAGTCCGTATATCTCCACAGTCTCCCGCCATTCTTCCTCAGTCAGTATATCCTGGTATACAATCTGTATCCTTCTTGTGTTGTCGAGGAATACCTCTATGCTTCCGCGGGTGTTGAACCACTCAAGCCCGCCGTATGCTATCGGCCAGAATGTCTTCTTCTCATCCATGAGATTTATTCCGATATTTGTCTTGACCGTCTGCTCCGTATCTATAAAATATCTGCTGAGCGCCTCCGTGTACACACCGCCAAGCGATCTGTAACATGCACCCTTTGTATATATATTCTGTCCAACAAATACCCTTCTGCCCTGACACAGGACCGCCGCCGACTGCTTCATCCAGTTGTCAGCAAATCCTATTCCCGTGAGGAATACAGAGGATATAAACACCTGTGACATACATTCCTTAACTATATCCGCAAATACCTCATCCATATCCTCATGGTATTTTCCAAATCTTTTCATGTTCATCCTGTCATGGAAGTTCACATGCTCAACGGTCACTATCAAAGGATATTTCCTTGTCATATCTATCCTGTAAAAATCCAGCCCGCTCCTGCCGAAATCAAACAGTCCCACGCTGTTATTCCTGAGCGGCTCAGGCTGTGCAAATATATAGCACAGGCCACTGTCCAGATGGCTCACTATATTAAACTGGTCATGGGTCAGACGGAGTGCCGACTTAAGTCCTCTGACTGCAGCTATGATGCGCGGATCTGTGTCAGCCACTGTGACTGTCAGTTTCTTTATCACAAAACCCTCAAACTGCTCGGTAAACTGTCTTATATGCAGTATCATCATCTTCACAAGAAGATCTCCCGCCTTATAATTACGCCCCGCAACTTCTATATTCTCATTTCTCAGGGTACGCTCATACACCTGATCCACAACCGTTCCATTTTCCTCGAACCTGCAGGCTGAAGCCTTCGCCCCTGCACACCAGCCAGCCAGATCTATGAACCTGTAAGCTTCACTCTGTCCGTCATCCGACTTTTTGTTGTACGCGCTGTAGAACATGATGTTAGGGAGCATATATGTATCCCTCGCCTCCTTGTGGTACACCGATTCCGGCTCCCGCGTGTCAACATTATAATAACTAAGCTGTGTATATTCCGGGCCAAGATCCAGACCCAGATATAACTGTGTGTCAGACATAAATTATGCCCCTCCTTGTGAAAAATCAAAAAGTTAAAGCAACATCAAATTGGCGTCGAAGAAATGGCTGTTGTACAGATATGTGTCCATTGCCTGTATGAGCTCATGGTCATTTCTTGTCTCCTGGCTAACCAGCATGCTATTGATAAGTTCAAAGCTGCTGCTTCCATCCTTATGGAATGTCTCATTTTTGAGTATGTCGCTCTCAACCACGACTGAAGTTCCAACCACTCCATCGATGGAGTAGACAAGCGACTCTCCGTGGAATACGACAACTTCCTTAACATACACTCCCGGAATTATCTCATTCATCCTCTCGGATTTGTAGTTTGCCATACTGCTGCTCTCCTGTCCAAAGCTGTAGCTGACCCATACCTGCTTTCCGCTTTCACCCTTGAATATGACATATGTCTTGAATCTCATATCCCCTGGCAGCTTTACGATCGACTCAAATTTTCTGAAGAACGGAAGTATCTTGCTGTATTCTATAAACTGTTTTACATTTGCCTTGATCCATTCCTGCTGCTCCTCAGTGTATCGTCCACTTCGGTTGCTAAAATAATACAGCAGGCTCATTCTGGATATCTCGTCCTTTATATTGCCCTTGGCGATCTCCTTGTACAGATCCTCCATTATATATGAAGGGATCTTCTGATCCTTTATAAAATACTGGTGCGCGCAATATCTGAGGAAAGCTTTCACCACCATGCCTCGGCTGCGGCCGCGATAGTACACCTCAAATATATCGTATATGGACTCTATATATCCGTCCGCGAACATCATCTGTGCGAGTATGTTCTCAGACAGCATATCAATATTTCTGTAATTTGAATTGACCGACTTGAAGAGATTTGCCATCTCCTCGAGTGATCCGTTGTAATTGTTGATGAGATATGACAGTATCTTCTGTCCGGCGTACCCTCTCCTGTATATATACACGCATATGGATATGAGCAGCCTGCTCTCATCGTATCTCTTGTCATCGATTCCAAACTCGGCTATCTTGATCAGCTCATCTATATCCACATCCACATAGCCAAATCTGTACATTCCCTCAAATGCATTCTCATACATATCCAGAGCTATATAATATGTATTTATCCTGGAAGCATATGAAGGATCCACGTAATCCAGATCTATCTTGGACAAATATTTTCCGAGAATGTCCGCATCGAAATTCTCATGATAATACTCAACCATATGGGTAAGCGCATCCTGTCTCACCCTGTAGCTCACCTCAGGGCAGAGTGCGATATCTCTGGCAAGATTTATCTCCTTTGCATCCCTGTGTGTAAATATATCTATATCGTTGTAGAGGAACAACAGGTATCTGTAATCCCTTGGACTGTACTCGTGACAAATGTCCAGATAGCTTCTCTCGTCTACGATCCTCTCCATTCTGTACTGTACGGTGCTCACATATCTGCCGCCGTTGTCATCCAGAAGTGTGACTATGGCAGACGGCGATATTATCTCTACATATGCCTCACCATTAACCACCGGAACCTTGACCTCTCCGCCAAGCTCACTGTGGGATACCAGTATGTGTGTTATATTCTCATTATCACACACGAACTTTCTCTTGAAGATTATGTTGATGAGCTTTGTGGCAAATTCCGGTTTCACCGTATCAGGATCAAGAAATTCATCGTATATGACTGTCAGGTCATCGCTCACATTTCCCTGAAGTATCATTTTCTCCATGAAACGCTCAATGGCAGGGACAAAATCCCTGTACACCGACTTCTGGTTCTCCTTGTTCATGATGACATTTGCATATATATACGCCAGCTCCTCGTCCGTCAAAACGTTCTTGTAACTGAAATATCTGAGTATAGCCTCCGGTATCTCATCGTAGTGGTTTTTGTCCATGCTCCTGATAAAGCATTCATTCAGGCCAACATACTTGAGATCCTTGTCCGATGCGTCACTGTAATATCTGTGATAACACGGATCGTACATCTTATTCTTGATCAGTATTCCACAAATGGCATCCAGAGTCGTCCTGTCATGCCTCATATCGTATATCTGCTCAAGCATCTTAAATGCCTGCTCGTCAAAATCCTTCTGTCTCGAAGCAGTCTTGACAAACTCCACGATGACATCCTCTGAGACAAATTCATTTCTCATGCCCCATCTGAGGGCTGCGATCTCAAGCGGTGCGATCTTCTTCATCATGAGAGGCTGCTTGTTGAACATGTCGCATACCTCAAAGTATATTACCGGACTGTTTACACCTGAGTTAAACAGCTTCTGTATATCCTCGTAGAGAACCCATTTGTCCTCTGTATAATTCACATCCACAAATAACAGTATCCAGAAATAGAACAGCCTGTTCTTGTCATTTGCCTCAAACCTTTCTCTTACCATGGCAGCAGTTCTGTCTATGATGAACTTCTCCCTGCGCAGAAGCGACTTCAGGTAACTGAGATAACACTTCTCCATGTCCTCCATGCTTGTGAAATTGGCATCCGCATCTATTCTCAGAAATTCCTGCTCGACAAATTCCGTGTGTCCCTCCAGGATCTGCATATGGAGCAGTCCCAGCCTGTACATGCCATACTCCGGTCTGTATTTTATAAGGGTGTTCAGGGCATCCCTGGTCTCCGCTATGTACTTCTTCAAATCGATCTTGTCCGTTCTGAAGTCAATATATGCACGGATCAGAGCCTCCTCCGCCCTCTTGATGGTGAATCTCGTCTGCCTGCTCTTTGGAGTCATCTTGATGACCTCAGGCTTTCTGATGCTCACCTGTATTCTCATATTCTGATAAGTGTTCCATATATAAATGTAACCCGATGACTCCCCGTCGTGGATCTTCTGCGGATCTATGAGGAAACTGAGGTCAAATGTGTTGCCATCGAAGCTGTTCCACTTCAGCACGCTGGTCTCCGGTATGAGGAAATCGCAGTCCGATGCTATCTTGGTATTCGTGTAGCCCCAGGTGTTCTTGGTGATCGTAACCGATGCCCTGACCAATTCGGATGGCATCTCAACCAGCAGATCGTTCTGAGCCACGGACAGTGTGAGTGCCCTCTTCTTGTGTGTATACACAAGGAATTCCTCCATGGCCTGTCCTATGGACAGTGACATTCCCAGTGTGTCATACACCCTCTGAAGCTTTTCATCCCTGCCTATAAAAGTGCGCACAAAATCCTCGCTTCCGAATATCCTTATGGCATCCTCCCAGTTCTCCTCTGCATATGTTGCAAACTGGAACAGATCCTCGAGCTTCTTACCCTCGACCTGAATATATGGAGCGACTATAGCTATATGATAAGGGATGATAAACTCTCCCCCATCAGTGATTATATTTATATGACCCTTGAAGGATTTGCCTTGCTCGATTCCTCGGGCGTCAAATGAATAGCTGACTCTGTTCTTCCTGCCCACAAATGTGTGACTCTTGAAATCCAGTATATAGCGGCTGTCGTATACCATCAGTTTCACTGCACAACCGTTTGAAGAATCCACTGTAAACTCTCCATCATACACAGTTCCCGCCTCGATATTCAATTCTATCTTGCTGACTGATATGGCTACCGCTGGTCTGTCAATCTTAAACTCACCACGAGCATACTGTTCAACTATTCCCTTCATCGTCTGGTCTCCTGTATCTATTTCTATTGTCTTTTTGTCAAAAATCACTCATAGTGGTTGTATTTGAAGCTTCCAATCGGTATAATTGACAAAAAGACATATATTCAGATTATA
>OJNY01000359.1_pt1 | contig 35463 bp, 44 predicted proteins | sample 1597931 | NCBI WGS metagenome assembly OJNY01 (sample SAMN01915209, study PRJEB22387) | human gut metagenome | isolation source: stool | host: Homo sapiens | place: USA
TCACCGTGAGCGTGGCTTCCGAGATATGCCGCTACGGTGAGGACATTCAGCTTGAGGTTTACGAAAAGCACCTCAAAGACGGTCTGCCATACAACAGTTGGCGTGGCATGACCGCCTCAAAGGTGGCGCAGATGATAGAGCGCGACTTTACAACCGAGCTGTGCCGTTACAGCTTTGACAAGTCAGCCTGCGCCTCATGCCCCCACAACACCTGCAACCTGCTTCTTTTCGTGGAAAAGGGCTACGAGGGGAAATGCGCAAAATCCTCATGCCTCAGAGAGAAGCACACCGCATACCTTACCGAAAAGGCAATCTCCATGCTTGCCGAATACCCCGAAGCCAACCTCTGCCAATACCAATACGACACCAACGAGGCGGTTGCCGTGCGCCTTACCGAAATGGGGTACGACATCGAGAACGTGAGCGACCGACCCAACCGCTTTCCGACCGAACCCGAAACACCGCAGAGGGAGGAAGATGATACCGACGAGGAATACGCGGAGATAGTGCAGGAGTATCAAGAGAAAATGCAGGAGTACAAGAACAAGTGCGCCGGACTGCTCACAAAAGTGGAGGCAGGAGAAATCTCACTCGCAATCCTGGTAGGTCGCAATGATGTGACCCTCGGCTACAAGGCGGTGCCTGTGGAACAGCGAGAGGACGGAAACGCCCCTGCCGTCAAGATTGCCGAGTTGGAGGCAAAAGACGTGCGCAACAAGGAGATAGCAGTTGAAAAGACCATCGCCGACACAAAGGAGCAAATCAAAAAGGTTGACATCACCGAGGCGAAATTCTCCAACGAGGAAGACAAGATGATATATTTCTTCCTGCTCTCATCGCTTCGCAGGGAGCATTACGAGGCCGTGGGTCTGACCGACCGTGACCCATACAAGGCTCTCGACGACATGGAGAAAATGGCAATCATCGCCAAACTCAACGCCAAGACCAAGGCGATTATCCGCAGGGATTTCCTTATCGCCAATTTCCAAGGCGCATACCGCACCAACGCAATATCCGGCCTCCTTTTCGCTTTCGCCAAGAAGCACATGCCGGACGAGTTCGCGGCAATCGAGAGCCAATACAACGAGATATACGAGAAGCGTCACAAACGCCTTGAAGAGCGCATAGCGCAACTCAGACCTGCCGACCTGCCGGATGCTGAACCCGAGGCTCCCGAAACTGCCGAAACGCCCGAAGCCGACGAGCCGGAGGAAGCCGTGACCGACCCTGCCGAGGAAATTGCGGCTGAACCTGCCGATAAAGCACCCGAAGAAACCACCGAAGAAGCCGAGGTCATTCAACCCGACCCTGCCGAGGACGCACCGCAGGGAACTGACAACGACACCGAAGAAGCTGCCGCCTAAGCGATAGGCAAATGTTTGAGCAAACCACCCCAAACCGAATGGTGCGGGGTGGCTTTTGCTCGTACCCGACCAAAAGCCGCAGGTTTTGGAAACCTGTCAGCCAGACTGATTTGGAAAATTGTTTATCAAATAAGCCCCATAGGATATAGCATATAATCAGGATGTCGGGGAAGACTGCTACTAATTGACAGATTTCTGTATCTGAAAAACGAGGGAGACTATTTTAATTAGTGAATAACATTCATTGCTGACCAATTTAGTAAAACAAGATAATAGGTTTGTGAATACCTATATTATATATGGACTCAAAACTTGTATGTCAGCATCAAGTGAAACCCAAGCTGCTTGCTCTCTATATGAGGACTTATGGTTGATGTTCCCCCATCTCTTATGGTCAATCCATCATAATTGGTATTTCTGATATACATATCGAATCCTGCCGTGAAATACAACCTTTTCCAAATGTCATAGCTAAATGATGCCTCAAAATGATTGAATGAAGAATTAGAGGAATCACCTTGCACATTGACAGGCTTGCCTTCTGGTGTAGTTGACCAATCAAAATCAGAATCATAGCCATTCCATGTATAAATCTTGTAAAACTGATTTGCAAGCCTTAACGACAGCCTGTCATTCCAAAGATTAAGATTTGCTCCCGCCTTTATTGAGAATCCTGATCCCCAGTTGTAGTTGCGGTGATAGTCACGATAGAAGTCGGTAAGGATTCCCGCCAAAGCTATACCGTTTAGATGCAGAAAACCGTCAATTCTCATTATCGGCAATGGCTTGTATCTGAACATAACGCCGCCTCCGACCGAAGCCGGGGCACCCAGCTTGTACGGTACGGCGCATGGAAACAGTTTCGAGCTGTTTCTCTCTTCGCGGATTGTGTCAGAGTCAAAAAAGTCAAAATGCTGGTATAGACCAACATTTAGGTTGAAATCTTTTTTATCCACAATCTCCTTTGAAAGAAGTCTGCCGACAATCTCTGCACGACTTAAAAGCGGCTGAGATTTTATTCCCTGTACTTCAAGCAAGAAAGTAAAATAATCGTATGGAGCTTTCGTTGTCTCAGCAAATTTGTCGCCATACTCTATATTTACTTCCGCCGCAACGCCTGCCTTGGTACCCTCGTCATTATCCCACAATGTAAGCAACCGTCCGCCTAACGATAGCTCTACACTGATTGGGGGAATTCCGAAATTGCGTCCGGGAGTATTGCGTTTTTTCCAGGCATCACCGGAAAATATACGGGTAAGTCCCCTCATGGGGTTAACAACGAATGCAGCAAGCTCCCTTCCGAATCTTTCCCCGCCCGATGCGCGGTCGTCGATGATAAGGTCGGAAGCCCTGTAAAGCACCTCTCCGATAGCGGCACCGCCCACAGGGGTGGCTATTATATCGTTTGTAGAGGGGTATTCACACTCCATGAACATCTCCCACATGGCACTACCTCCGATGGCAAACAGTTCCGACTGCCAGAAATTATAGCCGTTGGAACGCCCTGCATTGAAGAAAATTGATCCATTATAGGGATGGTCGAACATATTGGTATGCAGATGGTCGTCATCCCACTCGAAGCCGTGCCGGAAATTCTCTTTGATGGTGCTCCATGATATATAGGCATAGTGCCCGTCAAGCACATAACGGTCGAACGCCCATAAACCGATATTGAAACCGACAGTCTCTCCGGCAGCGCGCCAGAAATGCTTCTTTCGATACCTTGCAACATCAATACTGTCTGGAGGAACCACCTCCGAGACAGTGTGTGAGTCTTGAAACCGGAGTTTGCCCGAAGATATAACAGATAAGGTATCCGCCTTCTCTAATGTGTCGGTGTCAATCTGGGAGTAAGCCGGCAATATTGCAGCATATACTGATATAATTACTAAAAGCAAAAGTCTTTTCATATTGTTCATCTCATCTTATTCAGTTGGAAATGGTCCTACAATCTTCATTACATCAATCTCACTTTCTGCCATAGTATAGCACCCCAATATGCCAACCCCGCCCTCTATGTTAGAGAAAACCTTTACCGGGTCAGCAATGCCGAGGTCAATCATACCACCCTGCAACCCTTTGTCTCCCGTCTGGTTTATCAGAACGCTTACAAGATAGTCATAATATGCCTTGGAGATTGCATAGAGTCTGAATCCACGCTTCATCTGTGTTTTTCTCCATTCATTAGACCCTTTTACCATCTGCACTATTTCCTTGACTACAATGGTGTGTTCTTTACCATCAATCCCTTTGTCAGAAAAAGGAAGCCCGTATGGTGAATATGGCTCCCATCCTGGAAGTGTGGAATGGATTTGGCTGGCAAGCTGCAGGAATACAAGCTCATGGGCAAAGTCTCGTTCTCCCATCCTGATGTCCTTGCCTCGCTCCACCGCGTCCCATTGCAGAAAATAATAATTGTCTTCATCCGGACGGTCTGTAAACGTAATGCCATACGTGAATACAAAGTCTGAGTTGGTATAGATACTTACCGGACCCTGCCGCTCTACCGAGACTCCTTCGATGCTGGCCGCATCCGGCATAATGTCTGATGCGGAGACGAAGGTCTCTGAGTATTCGGTGCTGATAGTAACCCTGTCACCAGACTGTATTTTTATATCCGATATATATAGATTTCTTGTTTTATCATATTCCATGATTCCTCTTCCAACTTCGTTTACCTTAACCAATATGTCAAGGTCTCTCACGTATGTCCTGTCGTTATGGATGTCGGAAAAGAAATAGGTCTTTGTAGCCGACACCTGCAGTGAAGAATCCGGACATACCAAAGAATTGATGGTAAGGATATTCTCGCCGTCCTTGTCGCGGTATTCGTCAAGATCCACCTCGTGATAGCATGAGATAAGCATGACCGGGAACAAGGCTGAAAGCAGATATTGTTTTTGTTTGTTTCGCATTTTTTAGAATGAATATGTATAGGAGACTGATGGAATTATAGGAATGAAGCTCAACGTCTTGAACGCTCTGTGCCAGTTATCTTTGTTGGCGGAGTCAATAATGTTGTTCTCATTGTCTTTCTTGATGGTTATGGCATTCATCCGACAATAGGCATTGTAGAGACTGAAATTCCAAACCCCGGAACGTCCGTTCTTATATGTCTTGTAGATGCTCATGCCGAGGTCAAGCCTGTGGTATGCCGGAAGACGCACATTGTTTCTCGATGAATAATAGTCTATTCCGTCAACTTCGTTGCCGTATCCCGGAGGACCTACTGTAGGCGCGTCGGGGAACTGGCTCCCCGGTATGTCATAGTTATACATCGAGAGTGTGAGCCGGTTGCCGGTCATATAGGTCCACCCGGCATTGAAATCTATTTTGTCGTTGAGCTTGTAAGACAGGTTTATATTGATTTTGTGACGGTTGTCAAACTTTGCAGGGAACTTTCTTCCGATATTCAAATCCTCAAACTTGCGCCAGTTCCACATCAGCCCGTAACCGAGCGAGCCTGTAAACCTGCCCGCCTCCTTTGTAACACTAAAATCCAGCCCGTAAGACCACCCTTTCCCGGAAGTGAGTTTCTCATTCCATGAGAGTCCGGGATTCAGTACAGATACGCCTTCACGATATTCGAGAAGATTGTCCATGTCCTTATACCATCCCTCAAAAGAGAAATACATATACCATGGAAGGTTGCCGTAAAATCCCAGTGAATACTGGTCACTTCTTAAAGGCTTGAACCCTGCGGCGACGGGTTGCCAGAGGTCGGTTGGAAGACTTATATAGTTGTTTGAGACCTGCTGCACATATTGGTGCATTCTCGCATAGCTTGCCTTGACGCTATAGTTTGTCCCTATGGCTATCTTCAGAGATGCCCTTGGTTCAATATTGGAAAATGTGTGTCCCTGAATTCGGCAAAATGTACCTCTAAGACCTAAGTTGAACGCTATCTTGTCATTGAAGTTTAGAGTGTTGTCAAGGTATGCAGCCAGTTCATTGGATGAGATATGAGGGCTGTTATTGTCATCCTCACTGCATTCCCCGTCGGAATAGAATTGGTTTGCAAGACCTTCCGGCAGATAGTCGTGGCTGACAAACTCTATTCCGGCTCGAAGCCTGTAAGTTTTGGAGAAATCGGCAAGATAGCTTGTCCTGACACCGATGTCGGCGATGCTGTTTTTTGTCCGACTTTTGTTATATCCGTATGTGTCAGAATCCTCCAGATCACTCTGATATTCCCTTTCCTGACGGTAGGTGGAAGAATATTTGGAGTAATATACAGATGTGTTCCATATCCCCGGTCCGAGTCTGTAGTCAAATGCACCGAGCACACCCCAATTGCCCCATGACAGACGATTGACATCCTCATCAAAGAAACGGGTGGTTGACTCAGTGTCGTCAGGCACCGGTATGCCGTCAGGCCCCACTATATAGCTCTCGTTCTTCCCTTCAAACTCACGCAGACCAATTTTGAGGCGGTCATGACCGTAATATCCTATTATATACGCCGTCATGTCTTGGTTAAACTTGTGGTCAAGGCGGAGATTGAGGTCAGTGAAGCTATATCCGGCAATATGTTTCTTTCCTTTTTTCTTTTCCACCGCGTTCATTATTGCAAGTGTCGGTGCCGAGACCAGGTCAATCCATGAACGCCTGACACCTATGGTAAATGCCGTACGGTCTTTTATAACAGGTCCGGTAAGGAAGATATTGGCGCTGAGCAACCCCACGGAAAACTTTCCATGAAACTTCTCAAAATCAGAACGCTTCATGGCAACATCAGTTATTGAAGATATTCTCCCTCCGTAGCGCGCAGGGAATGCGGCCTTGTAGAAGTCTACACGGCTTACAGTCGGGACATTGAACGACGAGAATATGCCTCCAAGATGGCTAACATGATAAAGCGGCAGACCTTGGTAGAGAAAAAGATTCTGGTCATTGTCTCCTCCTCTCACATACATTCCCGTGAATCCCTCGACACCCTGGGAGACTCCGGGAAGCGTCTGCAATGCCTTGACAATATCAGGTTCGCCGAACATTACTGGTAAGTCCGTTATCATCTTGTTACTTAGGCTTATCCTTCCCATTTCCGGAGCGTTGAGGTTGCGGTCGGCACCATAACCCAGTACTTCCACTTCTTTCAGTACATTGACCTTGCCGACTGAATCGGACGTGGCAAAGCCGTCTTGCCCTAAAATACAGATGGCAGGGAAGCAAAACAGCCCTGCCATAATAGCAATTATCCTTAATGTCATTTTGTAGTTAGCTTAAGAATAAGACCTTTATTCTCGTGATGCGAGAGGGGATCGCCGGTAAACTCGCCGACGTACTCATATTCTATATTCTGTATCATGGTCGTGCCTTTGAACCCCATTATATTAGAGACAGTCACAAACGACGACTTATCGCCTTCCAAGGGGAAGCCGGCAATCGATACGGTAGTCGTATAGGTCGGATCCGACGGATGGGCTATTTGATCCGGATCCTTGTCGGGGTCTAAATTGGCATCTAAAAGCCTTGAAGTCAATGTTACAGAGGATACTGTAATGGACTCTTTTCCGTCTACACTGAACTCAAGTTGTTTTCCCGAATAAATGCCGTCGCGATAGCTTGGAGAATTGGGGACTGATGGCTCAGTCTCCTCATTATTACAAGACAATATTACTAATGGTACTATAAAGAGCCAAATCCTATATATCAATTTCATTATTTATTCTTATAAAACTGGGGTTTAGCGAATCAAAGCTACATTTTAGAAATTTACCCCTGCTACATATTACTGCGGCAGAGGTAAATCTTAATTATTATATATCACACCCTTAAATTGAGGGCTGGTATTGACCTTTCTTCGCAAATAATAATTTGAAAGAAGACATCTTATCATTAAATCCCGGAAGGCTCGGATATTTTTTTACCGAAGTAGGAGGCGCTACACAAGTGATGGTGCGATCACTGAAATTACGATCATCGTAGCCGATAAATACAGCCTCAATTTCAGAACAGGGGTATTCAAAATAACCCAATTTAAAGATTTTGTTGGGATCATCAGGCATGTTGTTTGTCAAGATTAGAGACGAACACTTATCGTTAAACTCCCAAGGCTTATTTTTTAAGTTGGCCACCTCAGTATAGATAATCGAGTCATTCAACTGGAAAGAATAGTTTCTATCCTTGAAATCTCTATCATCATACAATGTAACCTCAGCCAAGTCATTGTACCCTGCACGCGTAAGGGCTACGGCAAGAGCAGCATCAACAGCCTCAATACTCTCATCTACCTCTATACCATTCGAATCGAGATTATTCTTCAAATCAGGATAGAATGTAATGTTGTGCGAATCTTTGGCAGAGATAGACCAATCCAAATCGTTCGCAAGCTCTTCGGCATAGATTGCCGAGAACTCCGAGTCAAGGAACAAGAAGTCCCCGTTCTCGTCATAAGAAGTTGGCACATTCTGGTAAGTTTTGCCTTTATATGTAATATTAAGGCATTCGACCAATTCACCAGATCTGGTCGAAATTTCTTCGTCCTGTGGGACAGGAACATCCGCATCGTTACTACAAGACCAAAGTCCCGCGATTGAAGCAACGAGCAAAGAATACAAAAATGTTTTCTTCATCTGTTAGTTGTTGTATATGTTTTTATAGTATAACGCAACAAGAGGATAATTGTTCAGCAGTGTAAAAATCTTAGGGATAATTAACATTTAGAGCGTTACTTCTTCTTGATGAATTATTTTGCAAAGTTATAAATTATTTTCTAACCCTCCAAATATAAAGTTTTTTTGATTTTCGAACCACAAACAGTAGCAAACAGTAGCACTAATAGCATTTGGATTAAAGCCTAAATATAATATAACGCGCTGTAAATTAGATGATAACATCATTAACACCCTTTGCCACTACAACGGTGATGAGTTCTGACATCTATCTATACGTCTTCGGGAAACCTACCGGGCTGAAGCCGAGGCAAAGCGGAGCGAGGTGTGGGCGCATGAAGCGCATCACGCCTCACTACCTTGCATTGCCTCCGCTCCTTCCCGAATATCTGATAATCCGGGCTATATGCCATGTCCGTGAGCCGGGAGGCACACCGACATCACATATAGCCTTTCGTGTGTAAACCGGCCGCGCCACAAGACCGAAGCCCCGTGAAGGCGGCTTCCGACTTGATCCGCGCTCTATGCCCGGAACACCGCAGCCCCGATGCTGTGAACTGCATCCGGCCTGCCGCAACCTGCCGGTCAGGGTCGCCGGATATACATTTTTGCTTGAAAACCCTGCGGGCTTCACCTGCGGCGGCGTTTTTGTGTGCGAAGCTACGGCGGACGGGCGGAACGACAAGTGACGCCGCGCTTGAGGTCGGAGTTCCGCGCCCGTGAGCCTCCACAAATTTTATCGTACCTCCAAAATTTGGGTATCCCGTGCTTGCCCTCAGACTTCACACTTGTCTAATCCGCCCTGGCGGTCCGCCGTGGTGTATGCACAAAAAACATACCCCCTGCGGATGAAGCCCGGAGCTTCAATCCAAAAGGGAAAACAAACACCTCAAAGACATGGACTATCAAGCAGCAGCAAATATCATCGACCGCAATTCGGGTCTTTACGACATCACCACCAGCGAGGGCAAGGAGCGCAGACGCCTGTTTCCCTCCGCACATGGCAATATATGCGAGTTCGCCCGACGCTCACGCAGACGCGGCTACATCATACCGCAGTCAACCGTAGCCAACTGGCTCGGATTGGCAAAGGTGGTGAAGCCTGAAACAAATCTGGTGGAAAAGTTCAGGCGTTACGCCTCGCGTGCCACCTATCCCTCGGCTTTCGTGCGCAAATGCCTCATGGCAGACCCAACAAAAAGCTGTTACGAGAACGACCTTACTTCCGGCACTCGCATAGACGGAGAGATTATCTCCCTCAAAGCCGTGGAGCGTCATGCGCCGTGGGAGGTAGAGGAATTTCGCAAGGCTCTTGCCGAAAGACGCTCATACCGTTCCGGCAGGTTCAACTTCCGGGGTTACGACGGCACCCTATGGATAGAGATTGCCGACAAGGACAACGGATATTATCGCAAGGGCGACATCAAAGCCGGACTGGGCAAGGAGTATCGCGGCTGTGGCAACGGCTACTATTATCTACTGATTGACGACGAACACTTTATAGGAGTTGACATAGACTGATTCACCAACCGCTCCCTGCGCTGTAGGAGGTGCAGGGAGCATAAACACAATACCGATATGATTACAACTGAAATCAACTACAAGGGCAAGGAATACACCTGCCGTATCGTGAATAGCAACGAGGGCGAGGAACTGATAATTGCAGGAACAAGCCTGCTCGATGTCCTTATGCCTTATCCTGCAACCGACGGCTCGGACGGCTTCGCCGACAAGGAGGCAGAAAAGATAGATGAAGATATTTTCTTCTATACCGCTGACAGCAACCTCGGTCTGCCCGATGACGCACTAAACGAGGAACTTAAAGAGGATAATCCGGAATGGTTTGATTGACAAAACGAAACGGCGATGAACCGAAAAGAGGAAATACGAGAGGAAGCCGCCGAGCGGTATAAGGACAGCGATTTTCGTGTGCCTAATATGTATTGCTTCATAGAGGGCGCGGAGTGGGCTGACAAAAATCCATGCCCCGAATGGCATAGGTTTTCAGAGTGTGTGCCGGAGAAAGAGCAGGTGATAATCTATGCCGTAATCGAGGCTGATTTCAAGTTAGCCTCATATCAGCTAATGCACTACAACCCGTTACTACCCATGCCGCAAGGCGACAATGTGCGCTGGCTGGCGGTACCCGAATTATAGAGCCGTAGGGCGTGAGGCGCGTATGCGTGTCACGCCCTGCCGTTTTTTTCGGGCGCGGGTCTATGGAACACCTGTGTGCCGCCGGGTCTTTGGATGATTGCTCTTGAAACGATGGCCCGGATCCGCTTCAAGGCTGACGCTTTGGAGCGGATGTTTTATGAAGATTTTTTCCTGTGAATTATTCGCTGCCGACAGGATTGGCGTTTTTCCGTGCGAAATTACCGCGTCCGGGAGGAACGGCAAGGGCCACCGTGTTTGAGATCGGCGGACTGCGCCCGTGAGCCTCCGCAAATTTTCTCGTGCCTCCAAAATTTGGGTATCCCGGGCTTGCCGCTGACCTCACCCTTGCCTTATCCTCCCTTTGGCTGCAGTTGAGCATTGCACGAAAAACGGCCAGCCCTGCCGGGAAGCTCAAAAGAGTTTCACAAAAAGGGAAAAACAACAACTCAAACATTTCAAGACCATGCGAGTAAAGAGAATGACAATCGAAGAGGGCCAGCGGTGGAACATAGACCGCTACCCGAATTTCCACCGTTCCGGCTCAATTATCGGAATGAAACGGCTCTACTACGGCGAACACGCCTTGTTGGTGCGTTGCGGAAACTACATCTACAACGTGACCGAAAATCCCAAAATCTATCACCGCGCACATATATAAATCACAACGATATGAATACCGACATCGACTTTATGAACATCGCCGAGGGCGACAAGGCTTTTGTCCGTGAGTTTGAGAACTTTGTCAACGGCAAAGTGAGCAGCCCCGAAAAGACAGGCAGGGCAATGACCACCATGCACCGCTACCTGCAACAGCAGGCGTTCAAGGTGTTCATGGGCTACATGAAAGCCCTCGCCCACAACTACCGACAAGGACGCTATGACGACCGCAACGAGTGGGCTTCGCGCCTCGCTGCCGAGGCTTACACCCACCTTATAGACAAGGAACTAATCTACGACCCCGAATTTGCCGAACTCAAAAACACCGCCGACTATGTACGATACTGATACCGACTTTCCCGAATACGGACGGCAGTGCGACCTCAAAGAGCCGTGGCGCGGCTACCGCAGAGGAACGGTTGTAGGACGCAACGGCTACCGCCTCATAATAGAGGTAAGCAGCGGAGCGACCATAGAATTATACGAGGATGAAATAGAATTTGACTGACTATGAACAGACTGATGACACCAAGACTGGAGGAAGCCTTCAAGGGCTTCCCCCTCTACTCCCAGGACGGAAAGGGCAGGGACGCCGTATGCGTGGCGATATTCACCATAGGAAACGCCCGGTGGTTTGTGCTTGAAGGGAGCAAGGAGGGCGACGACACGATAATGTTCTGCATTGTCGTTGGACTCGCCGAGGACGAATACGGCTATGTTTCGCTCAACGAGCTTGCCGGGATTGAGATAGACTGCCGCAAGCAGGGCTACGGAATACTCCAAATAGCGGAGGTGCCGTATTTCAATCCCCGACCTATAGGGGAGATAGCCGACAAGCGGTTGCAGTCTTTCCTCTCCCGGCTGCATGACCCGTCCGATGAATGACCGATAACACGTCAGCCGTGGCACGATAGCCACGGCTGGCACAATCCGATACCGACATGGATATTCAAGACACGATAGACCGCATAACCGAATGTGCCGAAGCCAAAGGCTGGAGCGTCCATACATCAAAGAACCCCAAGGCCGAGATATGGCAGTTCGAGTTTTCCCAATCCACCAAGGCAGGGCAGGATTTCAACTTCTCCGCCGAAATGAAAGACGTCGACCCCGACAGCCTCATAAAGTCAGTGAGGGAGTATTACGAGGGCTTCGACCCCGACGAGGAAGCCTATCTCTGGATAGGCGAGGACGGACACGGCAGGAACGGCGCACCGTACCATATCCGCGACATAGTGGCTGATATGGAGGACGCGGAGAGCATGGTGCTTGACCTGCTCGCCGCCCTTGAAGAAACCGATTTCGACCCGACGGAGGAATAGACCCATTCAGTAATATAACCCGGTCTGCCACAATCTTTTCGGTTGTGGCAGACATAACCATGTTTTTAGATATGTTGTTACAGACCATTATAGATATTGCCGCCAAATGCGGCTGGAGCGTGACCGTCAGCGTGATAGACATCGACTGTACCGCTTTCGATTTCCGGCGCAGGACTCGGAGCGGCATGCCGTTCTGCTTTTGCGCCGACATGACAGGCGGCAACACGGCAACACTCCTTGATGAGATACTCTCGTTCATAGACGCTTTCCAACCCTCTACCTTTGCCCGGCAGTGGTGCGAGCTATCGGGTGCCGGGGATAGCCTTGAAGCGAGGGCATTGGCGGAAATGGACGATATGCGAACCGAAGCATGGCTTCTCGCCGTTGAGCTGTCGGAAGCCATCGCCTCCCCGGAACGCCACAATCCGCCGTGGTATCTCTGGAACTGACCGGGATTATAGCCCCTTGCGCCGCCGCAGGGCTATAATCTCTATCAGGTCGTTACCTGTCAGGCGTGTGATTCCGTTGATGAACGTTGGCTTGGGAAACCCCTCATCATGATCGAAACAATAGTAGAAATACGACCGACTGATTCCGATTATCCGGGCCACCTCTGAAATGGTATATAGCCTGTTACGGTCAATCATAGAGATATTGACCTTTTTTTCGTATCTTCGTTTAGCCATCGCCACCCGGAGTGTAGGTTTTTCGGAAAGTATTGCCGCGAATCTCCACGAAATTAAACATTTCCTTGCAGCGGTCATAGATTCTGGGTGAATAGACTTGCGAAAGCTGTTGCAGGGAAAGATTGGTAGTGGCGTGCGTGAACTGATTGTCGCGCAGGTCATAACGCCGCTGAAGGACATATTGCATCACATTCTCAAAGTTGCCCCACCGTCCGGTGGGTATTGTTTCGCTACCAAGTTCATCGAAAGCCTGGCGGGAGCTTGTGATGTAGGTCTGGAGGGCATAATAGCCGCCGTCGCGCGATTCATCGGAAAACTCGGCGCAGATGTCGATTACGTTTGTCATGCGAAACCAGTAGCGCACACCGTCACGTGGAGGGTGTACCTCGTTGCAGAATTGCCGGACTACCCTTAGGAGCGTTGACTTTCCGGTGCCTATGTCGCCCCACAGCAATAGCCCCCGATCCGGATCGAGGTTGCCGTGATAGTCTTTCAACGCCCAATGCACGATGTCGTTGAGAATCTTGCGCTGGTCGTCGCGGACAACATAGCCGGGGCATACCTTTTTTGCGCATCCAAGGAAGAACTGCTTGTAGGCGTCAATCTTCGTTAAGTCCGCAATCGGGTGTAACCGGCCCTCTGCGGCGTCCCGCATTTGGCTGATAGCCTCCTGCGGATTTATTCTTTTGGGGTACTTCATCTTTTGATTTTTTCATTCTCATCCGGGCCCAGTTGAGAAAGTGTTTCTTGAAAGCCGAGAACGTGGGATGCCAGTCCTCGGTAGTGATTGTTGCATTACTGAAATCATCGGCTACCGCCAGCAGATCCGACAGCTCGCAGTGCAGGCTCATAGCCATCCCTTCAAGCGTGGATTCCGATTTTTTCAGTTTTTCTAAAAAATCTTTTTCGCGCTCGCGTTTACCATCAATTAAAAGTTCTTTTATTTCTTTTCTCTTATGTAAATATGTCCGCGTCTTGTTACGCGTTCCTGATTCCGTTTCCCTCTGCGTTACGCTTCGCGCTTCTTCGTCCATATCGTTCTGTACAAACTGTTGTGCCGCTTCTTGCGAATCATTTTCAATATTTGCCGATTGAATGGCAGCTCCATCATTCGGCATACCGAAGCAGTACTTTTCAAAGCCGCAGACGGATATAACGGTAACAAGCCCGTTTTTCCTACGGGTAATCAGACCGTCCTCCTCCAATGCCTCCAGAAAAGATATGACAGCCCTCTCATCTGCGTGCCATCGCGTACCAAGATAGGCAATAGTCACAGGCCATTCTCCGTAAGTCACCCGTATGCGGATGTTTGTGTCACCCACATACCTCATGCCGGGAGTCTTGGCGGCTCGAAACCTTATTTCAAGCCACCACTGGTAACGTTGCGCGTTATCCCATAGCCAGTGTGTCATATCGTCTTCATAGACAGGCATCCATCTTGGCATAGCTTGTAGGTGTTTGAGAAGAACCGCAGCAGTTCGCTTCCACGGAAAAGCGGGTAAGGACTGGCCGGAACAATCTCATAGCGCAGTCCTTCAGGATCACTGGCATAGCTGAACAATTCGATGTCGGAGAGGGCGAACATGGCTGCAACCTCCTGACGGGTGTAGAGTCGCGACGGCTCAACGGCTGGTAGAGAATTTCTCATAAGCATAAGTGTTGTGCCTTCCATAATGAAATGGCAAGCGGGTTAATACCTGCCTCACATCCATCGGTCGCAGTTTCCTTTTGCAGTGAAGCCATTTGATCGCACTTTGAATACTTATCCTTTTTAGATAAACCCGCCGGTTCCACCCAGACCAGTCGAATGATTATTCCGGCGGCTGCACTCCCTATAACTGGGAATGGATTGAACAAATAAACTATCAGACATACCGCGCATTCTCTATTAAAGAGCAGTGACACTCCAGAACCCAGATAATTCCGGACACGGATACCACAAGAGTCTGCATCTTCCAAATACGACAGGACATATGCCTGTTTTTTAGAAGATTCGGCACCAAGTGTATATAAACAATCCGCTATCATCGTGAGTCAGGTTATAAGGGAACCAAGACTTTCCTGGATGGAGCCTTAATTAAATTTTAATAAGTCGCGCTCGGCTAAAGTTTTTACAACCCGGAATCTCACGAGTTACCGAATTTCTGATTCAACACGTCTTTTATATCCGACATCTTGTAAAGCGGTGTCTTGCCTATCTTTACGGGCACAAGGTAACCGTCCTTCTCCCAGCGGAGAAGGGTACTGTATGAACGGTTGAAAATTTTGCAGGCCTCCTCGCGCGTAACCGTCGCAAGCTCGTCGTCATAAGCCCTCTGCTCGTCCTCGGCTTCACGTGTAATGCGTAGAAATTCCTGAAACGCCGCCTTCATGTCGGTGGCGTCAACTACCAGATATACGCCCTTTGGGCCGTCCAGTATGGAACTGATTATTTCTGCTGCCATAATCTATTGTTTTGAATTACGGCACAAAAATAGAGCCCTGTACGTACAGGACTCCTTTAACTTTTTCCGCTAACGCTTTTATTTAAGCAATTAAAGTTTAAGCGACAACGCGGAATGATATATGTTGGTTATGAACGGCTATTGTTTCAGCAACTTGGCTTCCATATCCTTTCCCCAGTCGTCAATGTTGAAGTAATCGCCCGGCGTGTCGATCACATTTGCAACGGCAGGATACGAGCAGGTCATTCCAAGCTCTCGCTCCAATGATTTGCCTTGCGGCTTTTTCAGCAGAAGGCGGTGTTTTATCGCGATGTTGAGTATCATTCCGATTCTTACCCCCTCACCGCACACCGGGGCAACCAGATCTTTCAGTCGCCTGTATATCTCATCTGATGTGAGGTGGGGATAATCCGGATTCTCAGTAATGTCATAGCGGATGCTTCGGTAGTGTTCCCCGGCCAATTCAAAAAGCCTGTTATACCCTTTCGGGTCTTTATTGTCTGACACAGGGTTGACAATAATCCCTGCCGATTTGGATACATTAGGAAACAGGCTCTCAATAGGCGGCATCCATAGGAACACAATACGGTCATATATCCGTTTTGCGACAGCCATCTTCGCGCTTTCACGCCCATGTTCGGCCACATACCATTCCAGATATGATGAAAGCGACCTGTAAAGCTGTGTAACATAATAATCACTGCCTTTATCCCGGACTTCGTTCCGTATGGCCTTTTCAAACGCAAGCTGATTATCCGTAAGATAGTCAGAAAGTCTTTGCAGAATTTCAGTTGAAACGGAAGCCGAATCATTACGGATCAGCCCAAGTTCAGCAATAATGCAGCCAAGATTGTGCTGTATTTCCACTACATCAATATCCATACATTCATTCAGCTTTGTCCCATAGGTCTATACGACGCTGTATCTCCGATTTCGGGAGGCGGACATTAATAGAGTATAATTCTTTAAGTTTAGCTGCGGCAACTTCCGACGAGACAACGGAATATGCCACCAGCTCATCAAACACGAACAATATGCCCCTGACAGTCAGCTTTTCAGCCTCGGCATATTTCCGGAGCTGCCTGTCACCGGTCAGAAGGGTGATACCGTGTTTCCTCGCGTAATAGCATACCGAGCAGTCCGGGATTGAAAGATTACCGGACACCGCCGAATGCTCATCGACAATCTCCATCAGTTCCTCAGGCGTGAAACTCTCCACTTTTATCTTGCCTGCCGCCGCCAGACGCTCCATTTCCCCGCGTTGCCGTGGTTCGGAAATCTCGGCCATTACGAAGTCCACCGTGCGGATCTCATAGGGCAGTTCACATAAACAATCCAGCAGCCCGATTGAATGCAGGTCGATGAATATGTTTGTGTCATTGACTATTATCTCCATCCCGTCACACTAATTGAAGATGTGACTTGACGCTCTCGACGGAGGTGTTCAGCAACACTGCGGCCTTGGAGAAGGTGATGGCTTCATCGGCCAGCGCGCGGTAAACCATACGGGCAAAGCGTCCCGACCTCTCGGCGACAGCCCTTGACTTCTCAGCAAGTGCCTTGAAATCAGGAAGCCTGTTCTTCTTGGTCTGGTAGCCGGAATAACGGTTAGCGGTAATAACACCATTCGCATGGAGCGCGGCCATTATGTCATCCACCGATATTCCGAACTGACACTGTATGTCGGTAAGCTCCGACAACGATATGTCATGCCGGCTGTTGCCGACCTTGGATTTAAGCACTCTTACAGGCAGCAGGAACTCGCAGGCGAAAGCATTGCAAATATTCTCCACCTCTTTTGACGGAACATCATCGGGAATGTCAAGCAGAAGATGGCCCAGCTCATGCAGGGCGGTGAAGCGTTTGCGCTCGGTTACAAAACCGCCGTTTATCACTATAAGGGGTATGGAGCCGTTGGCATAGCCGCTCAGTCCATCGAAATCTTTGTCCTCTGCAATCTCTATGACCTTCACGCCGTTTTCTTCAAGAACCTCAATGACATTTGAAACCCCATCACAGCCGAGTCCGAGGCATTTCCTCACCTCGTTGGCATGGGCGGCGGCCTCTTCGGCAGTACGGACTATCTTGCGCGGCATGGAGAAATCGGTCGAGCAGCCACAAAGCTGTTCAACCTCCAGATAACGCTCCAGCTCCTCCCGAACCCTCTCCCTCACGGCAGAGGCCATACGCTCGGGAAACCGTGGCTTTTTACGGAACTCCACATGGTTGACCTCCACGGTGAACGGACGGAAGAAATAATCGATCTTTACACCAAGTGCGGCGGCGAGTGCTATAAGCACCCGGCTGTCGGGCATCATAAGACCTTTCTCATACTTGTTTATGGCCTGGCGGGTAATTGCCGGAGTGACCGACTGGGAGAGCTTTTCCAGAGAAAATCCCTTCATCAGCCGCGCCTGGCGCAACCTGCGTGAAAATATGTCGTTGGCTTGCTTGTTCATATCCATGCTTTAATTTAGTTGACAAAGTTAGTAAATATATTTTATTTGTCAACTACAAAGAGAGGGGAAAAGTTCGCATTTCGCGAATTATCCCCTCCCTGTTCGATTATTCCATAAGCCCGATAAGCTCTTTCTTCATATCGTCGTCTATGTCGCGGTATCGCGAGAATGCCCGGCTGCCTTCTTTGTGGCCGCTCAACGCACCGACGAGATTCGGGTCTTTCACCTTCTTGTAAAGGTTGCCTACGAATGTGCGCCGGGCAAGATGGCTGCTTGCTATCTCGTTTATAGGACGCTGCTCCTCCTCCCCGGTAGTGGGGTTGAGAATCGTTACGATTCTCGTTATCCCACACTCCTTAAATATCTTCTTGATGGCCACGTTGTATTTCTGCGAGCTTATGAACGGCAAGATCCGCCCCTCGCTGTCCTCTCCCTTGTAGCGTACGAGAATATCCTTTGCCCTTTGGGTAAGTGGCACACGTATCACATTAGGACGCTCACCCTTGGTCTTGCTGGCTATATACTCCACCGCATCATTTATAATGTTGGCCGGAGTAAGGCGCATAAGGTCGGATATGCGGCAGCCTATGCAGCAATGGAATATGAAGATGTCACGCTGGACTGCAAGCGACTTGTTGGCCGACAGGTCAAAATCCGCAATGCGGTCGCGTTCTTCAAGAGTTATGTAGTAAGGTGTGCCGTAATGCTCCGTGGTCTTACCTTTGTATTTCACAAACGGATTGTTGGTGGTAAGTCCTTCCTCAATGGCCCAGTGGAAGAATGTGCGCAGACAGGCGAATATGTTTATTATGGTATTGTCGCCTTTGGGGAACGGACGGCGTGATTTTCGCGCCTTTCTCGTTTCCGCCGGGTATTGCTCGAATATCCTGGGGTATTTGTCAAATATCTCCGGCTCGTTGCGCAGGAAACGTTCGTAATCCTCCAGTATGTCGGTTGTGAACATCTCGAAGTCAAGTTTTGCAGGTAGCTGACGCTTCACTTTCCGGTAAAGTTCAAACCTGTGCAGGCTACGGCTCAATACACCATACCTGCGGTGACGCCACTCCGAAAGTCCGCGCTTTGTCGGAAATTCCTCCACAAGCTCGATGAACTTCTTTTGCAGCTTCTCTTCTATCACTTTGGGTTTGCGCTCGCGCTTAGGGTGATGGAAGCGGTCGATCTCCTTTTCAAACAATTCCTTTTTCAATTTCTCGGCTGGAGTCGTTTCGCATAGGGTGAATATCATCTGCTCCAAATTATGGAGCGTGTTCTCAATCTCCCTAAGTTCAGCTGTGAGCTTAGGGTTGGCTCGTGGATAGACGAATTTTCCATCCACAAAGCGTTCTTTGGCGATGAAGATACCGCTTCTCACACGCACTCTCGTTGTGCGATTTGAGTTTATTCTAAGCATAAACTCAACGCGGCCGTTGCCATCCTCTTTTGTTGATAAGGAGCGAGTTATAGTTGCCATTTGCGGGAATTTTTGAGGTGTTAAGCTGTTTGTTAAAATAATTTAACGCTTGATTTGTCTATATACAAAGCTACAAATAAAATAGTTACGCTCCAAATTCTGACCCAAATTTTTGTCCCCCGATTGTCCCCCGATATGATTTTTAGCGATATTTCCTGAAAGCGAATGACACCTATTTTTACAATTAAATTTTTGTAATATACTTATATATAAATACTTGTCAATTTTTCCAAAACTCGAACCTGCCTCCATCGTCTTGCATAACCTTTCATTTGGTTGCTTCTGTTCTGGGCACCCTAGCCCCTTGATAATCGACAGATTTTCAAGGGGTTTCTTATTTCCGAAGTGTACTAAAAGTGTACTCAATGCGAAAGTGTACTGCTAAGGTCGGTCACAAAAAGAAAGAAATGTCACTTCAGGTTATCAATTACGTTTCATCATGGATATAGAAACTCTTAATAAGGCTCATATAACTAACGAAGAATTAGAGAACTGTCTACCCCACACTCACAAAACAAAAGCAAGTTATAAAGAACATAGAAATGTAGGTATAGGCAAATGTTTTCTCTATGAGTTGTCTGGTGGAATCTTATGTATCCAAAAAATTAGAATGTATTATCCAAGCTCTAATACGTTCAGTGGTTTGTGCAGATTTGCAAGCCCAACAGGCGATAAAATTGAGAAAATGTATATCCATATCAAAAATATTAAAATAGCACACAGAATATCAGAACGACAATATAATGTATTAAGCGATTTATTCAATCAACTAAATGAAGGCATTCTCGTATTCCAAAGTTTTGAGAGAGTGCTTAATTTTCTTAAGACTTATATCTAAATATACGTATTTATGGGTCAATGGATTTTTGCAAGTATTTCTTCTGAGCCGTAATTGATATCATCGTCAAAATCGAGATTTCACTCCGTCAATTTCAATGCCGGAATTACACAGGTAATGCCATTGTCATCAAGTCCGCCGATATTGGCTCTATAAAGACAGTCGTCATGGTTGCCTCCGATGAAAGCCTTGTGACGATATGGCAGGTCACAGAACCAGTTGTGGAAATCCAGTGCTTCCTGTTCGGTTCCGACCATACAGAAATCACCGGAATGTACCACCACATCGGCTTCCGGTAAATCCCTGAGCCGACGGTGGCAGTTATGTGTGTCAGAGAGATGCAAAATTTTCATTCCTTATATGGGAAGATAAAGATTCTTTTTGCAGTAGTATCGGAAGTTGTTTCGCCAAACTCAGTTTTGATTTTTACAAGTGGACGAACCACGACTTCGTCCCAATCCCAATCCCATAAATCGGACTTATATTCTTGGAAATCTTCCTCACTCCGCGAGCCATCCTGATTAAAGTCTTTTCTCAGAAAATCCTCCGTTAGCGGATCGATAACTTCACATGGAAGCAGCACATCATCGATGATGGCGAGGACACGTTGGCCGGGGATATATCCGCAATCTGCCTGTTTGCCTCCATCGTCGGGCTTATGTCCGCCTTCAGTATATTCCGAGTGTTCTGTGAAGTCCGGATTATAAACGACATACAGAAATGGAGCCATATCTTCATCCGATTCTATAGAATAGCCAAGTAACCGCTTTGGCGCATACACAACGTGATGCAGAGCAGAATCTGCGTCATCCCACCACAAGAATTCACCGAGAAATTTTTTATCGATCGTCCACCACTGTAAGTTTTCAGGATTATCGATGACCTCATAAGAATTGTCTGGAGTCTGAAATGCAATAACAAAGGCTGTAGTCGTGTCGAACCCCGGATCTCGGATAGCTGAAAAGGATTCACCATCTTCAAGCAAAATCACCGGCCATTTCTCGCAGAACATGTCGGCAAAATGGCGTGGATTGTCAGTATGTATCGAAATTATCGCTTTCGGCGTCAACATATCCAAAAGACTGTCAAGACTTGCCATATCGCAATGCCCGCTGTCGAACTCTTTTTGAAGTTCATGCTCCGACTTTATGGTTGCCGCAGGACGATTGACATTCGTAGCCTCACATACCACATAATCGACCCTGCCTACATACTTTTCAATTAGCTGCGGCAGCTTGCCGCTTCTGAAACCATGCACGCAAAAATTCCCGGTGTGGAACACCTTCAGGTTCTCTGCATCTATACGAAATGCGTATGCATCAAAAGCAGAATGGCCGATAACAATCGGCATAATACTGAACTCACCAAAAGAAAATTGTTCGCCCGGAACAAAAGTCTTTACAATGCCACGACGCTCAGCCATCGAACGAGATTCCTCATTTCCCGGATTCAAATTATCCAAAAGTTCCTGTGCAATCTCCTTGGAAATCCCGCCCACAAATATAGGCAATTCGGGAGCTAAATCAGCAATTTTGCCAATATGATCGCCGTGATAGTGAGTTATCAGCAACGCGCTTTTGCTTAGATCTCCGCAGGTCAGGCCGTCTATTTCAAGAGCGTTATTAAACACCGGCTCGCCTGACAATTGCTCGCCATAATCAACGAACAGCTTCCAGCCGTTTGATTCATACTCGGTGAGGCATCCGCCAATCCGGTCATTGCCGCAATAAACTGTAATCTTCATTTCTTCAATTTTAGATTTGTGGAAATTTCAATAAAGCCGATAACGAATTTAGGCAACCGGCTGTTAAGTTCAAGAAACAGCGCAATACGCTTGTCAACTTCGCTTTCTGAACCAAGCTCGGCAAACCACCATTCTACTCCATTACTATATTTCTCTTCCATAATTTCAATGCAAACATATCCGACAAGTGTCTCAATTTGTGATACAATCCAAAATTTTCGATATTTTTATTCCTGTATCGCAAAATGCATCATGTCTGCTTTACTTTTGTCGAAGGAAAGTCAGACATTATATGTGCAGAATGGTTGCGTAGCGGTTGTCTAACTTTTCGACATAAATAATAAACCCACAAAATATGAAGACATTAGAAGGATATGAACTGACAACATCTTCTGTGGTTGAATTTCCACAACCCACTGAAGAAAAACCGGCTGAAGCTCTTCTAAAAACGCAAGAGAACACTCACCCAAATTATTAACCCGAAAAATTTTACAAATCATGAATTTGATAGATATGCCCCGGGAAGAAAGGTATGCCATGATGCGCAAACGTCATTCCTTTCTAAATGTGATGGTAAAATCCTATACTTCACTGGAGGAGTTTGCCAAAGAAAAAGATGAATGGTTTGCCATATTGGGAATAGAATTGACTCTCGGCACAAATGCCATTTCTCTTTATATGCAGCTCGACTACGATGAATATGAAACATATTATATCATCCCCGGTAATGACGGCAAATTAACGGTCAGCGAAGTTGTATCTTGGCAAGATCCTTATTGCTATAATGATGATATTAATATTTTCACTGAAGAATCGGTTGATGAAGAGGAAATTCTGACCTCAATTCATACAGCTCAATGAAGATGTATCGCTAAATGCGACAGGTTTTGATTATCTTTGCGATAAATAACCCCCTTGGCGCTTTGCCATGACAAAGAAAAATTAAACAAATATGAACCAACTGCAAAAATACACCTGGTTGATCGACACAATCCGTCGCGCCGGGAAAATTTCTCACAGAGATTTGTCCGACAAATGGGAACGCTGCAAGGATCTGAGCGACTGTAGGCCGCTCCACCGTGCCACATTCAATCGCTGGCGTGATGCAATATACGAGCAATTCGGAATTATGATCGACTGTCAGAAGGTTGGCGGATACCTCTACTATATAGCCAACCCGGAAAATATCGACGAGGACAAGCTGAAAAAATGGATGCTCGACTCGTTTGCCGTCGGCAATGCTATCGGAGAGAATCTCTCGCTGAAGGGACGCATTCTTGTTGATGAAATACCTTCGGGCCGCGACCATCTTACCACAATCCTTGAGGCGATGAAGGAGAACCGTATTGTAGAAATCTCCTACCGCCCTTTCAAACGATCGCACAGCTATACATTCACAATCGAGCCATATTGCGTCAAACTGTTTGAGAACCGATGGTACGTACTCGGCCGCAACAACCGTGGCGAGATTAAAATCTATGGCCTTGACCGGCTGGAAGAAACACTAACCACCGACGCAACGTTCAAGCTTCCGAAAGATTTTGACGCAGCCGAGTTCTTCGCCACATATTTTGGAGTCGTCATAGGCGACGGCACAAAGCCCGAACGTATCGTGATTCGTGCAAACGAAGACCATAAACATTATCTCCGCTCGTTGCCATTACATTCCAGCCAGCGCGAAATCGAGGACTGCGGCGAATATGCCGACTTTGAGCTGTTTCTCGCTCCGACTTACGATTTCGTGATGAAACTCCTACAAGTCGGTTCGATGATTGAAGTTGTAAGTCCGGCATCACTCCGCAAGACGATGAAAGGCTGGATTTCGGAAATGTATGAACTATATAGAAATGTATGACGATGCAGCCTGTGCAGTGTCGGCGTTATGATAGCACACGGAGAACAAAATCAGATTCTGTCACCAAATCCGATACAACAGGAGTATAACTTTGCAGAGTAACTCTAATCAACCACGACCCAATAAATCACACACATGACAGTAAAAGAATTGTTCCTCTCCATAGGATTCGATAATGTTCTCAATGCATTGCGTAATACACATCGCACCTGCCGTTCGATAAAAAGTGTCGCAAGCTATAAGGAAGCGTTTGATACTATCTGTCTGACAGAATTTGAGGGTGCAGGCGGAGAGGTATCGTTTGATGTTACCCCGAGGGAAGAATGGTTTGAGCCACACTCATTGCCACTACTTGCGAATAACGTAGAAGGGGATTTTTGGAAAAACACAGTAGGAAAAACTGTAGTAAAGCCGGACGACAATCCTTTTACCGATGCCGAACTAGCCGGTGCAATCCTGTGGGGCATGACCTTCTATGGCTTTACCCGACATACAGGTTGGACTCCACGTGAAGAACACTACACATTGTATGGCGGACAAGCAGAAAAACTTAAACGCCGACTGTATCTTCCTTATATACGGAACAAGCTAAAAAAACGCAAACTTAAGAGCAAGGAGGAAATGCCTTACGGTATTGCCTTCCCTATGGAAGTATGGCATCAGATTCATCATGGAGAAAAGCATCAGAACCGCGCTAAGCGTAAGAGATTTTATCGTATCAAAAGTCGCATTGCCGAGCTCAAGCGCCTTGATAAGCGTCAGCATCTGATTGATACGATTCACGAAAAATGCGGATTCTATGACCAACAACTTGAGAACCGGATAATGAAAGCCGGCACTATCAACGAAACTTGGCGAGATTCACATGTAGCTGATTTGTCTTCCCGTATCAACTATCTTGAAGACTTGCTGATGAATTACTTCCCCACGTTACATGATATATTTGACGGCGGAAAGGAGTTGCTAATAGTCGCTTATACATCGGATGCGACTCCCTTGGCGGTCGAAGAAGAACAACACCTTAGGTCAATGATTCAATCATTTGATAAAAAAACCGCCGATTACATTTATCAAAGAAGTTGACAATGAGGCTAAAGCCGACATTGCTCTACAGTTTATAATCATATCTAAAACACCAATTAATGATGACAAAAATGACTGATTCATGTATTCTTGAAAATTTTCAACAGCCGTTTCCAGTGAGTTTCAAAGTAATAGGAATTGGCACAGGAGCAATCGACATAATCAAGGAAGTAGAATCTTTCGGTTATAACTGCGTCGGCAGTCTTGTCGCAAAGTCTACCGATGATTGTATTCCCATGGACGATGATAAAATGGCAATCATCGTAGCACAAGATAACAAAGAACTCGCCAATGCGATAGCCAAGACCTATCATGATGCCGGCGTACTGACCATAGGATTGGTCTATGATGCCGACATCTCTTGTTACGATAGTATTGCTATAGATAGTGAAAACATTCCGGAAGTAATAAGGATATTGCTTGCTCCTTTAGCAACAATGGGTTATATATGCTACGACTTTAATGATCTATGCACGACATTACGTAACCGCCGCTTTTTAAAAACTTTGGTCGCTGATGGTAAAAGCCTTGAGGATGCGGTCATTAACATACAGAGAAAGATGGAGAATGTCGCCGTAGATAGAATTGAATTTATTTCTGCTCTTTTATATTTCAATCGTGAGAGGTTAGCTGCTATAACGATGGATGATATGGCTCCATTTAATAATATAATCTCCGGTCTACCGGAGTCAATCGATGTAATCTGGGGAGTGAATTTTGATAATACATTATCTGATGATATAATCAGATTGACATTCATTATGTCAGGCCGAGAACTATGAAAAAACGTATTGTCACTGTCTATCTTCGGCTTATGAAATATGCCATGTTTATGGGTATCCTTGGCGGAATCGCCACATTCATCGGGCCGCCTCGCCATGGTTTGATTAAAGCCGGCATAGGAATTGTGATTGGTGCAATGATACTCGGGAACAGACTTCCTGCGGCCTTGAAAGAACTCTATGAAATTACCGAAGAGTTTACAGATGATATGTTTCGGGGATAACTATCTATGGCAAAGAAAGTCAAAACTAAATCCCGACTCCCATCAACACCCTGTGACACCCGTCAACTGATTGAATGGATGTCACAATCATTAGCGCCCGATTTTGTGGTCTTAAAATCGGCAGATACGTAGTCGAATTATATAACAATGTAACGGATAAAATATAGGTAGTGTAGAAGGACGAACGTTCAAGAAAAATCCACGATTCCGACTAACGACAAAACACTTGTAGATTACGTGACATTGTGTCGATAAGTTCACTATTGAGTGTACAAATAGAAGCATCTCCGCAAGTCATTTTTGGGCTACCTTTCTACACCCATAAGCGAAGGCTCAAAAATGACAAAAGTGAAAGACGATATAGCAATGTCACCGTAATATAATTATTACCTATACCTCACAAAAACTTAGTACCTTTGCAAAAAAGGTAACGAAATGAATGTAATCGAACGTTTCAATAAAGCAATTGAATTTAATGCCGCCAACCCACAATTTGCGCCCATTGACGATGAATTTCTTGGTACACGAATCAATGGTGGATTTGTTTCTGATATTATAGACAATGGTAATCCTTGCCGTTGTTTTGTTTTTGATAATGGCGATCATTTCGTTTTTGATATTAATGAAGATATGCTATATCCGGCCGAATCATTTCCGCAAGAATGGTTTATTCATAAATATCTGGAGAAAATAATCTACGACTTCAAAGAAAAATATACATTATCACTACGGCAGGTTGACAACGAGGGTGCCATAAAAGAACCTTTCCTATTTTGCAACAAACGTGAAATAGAACTTAAAAGCAACGGCGTTGTCAGATTACTGCCATTCAGAAATCAAAAGATCGTATATATGACGAATATTCTTTTGCCTCGAGATTTACGACGGCAAGATATTGGACTAAAGTTGATAAGTGATATATTCTTAGTGTGTGAGAAACTTGGATATAAATTGCGTTTGACAGAAATGGTCGAGTCATTTTACAATCGTATGGTTCGTAGAGGTGCAGTAGTTATTACACCATACGATGAGGTTGAGATTACATCCGAAACTAAACTCGGACAATTTTAAATGTTAGTCGAATCTATAACAGATATAGACCATTATGACAAGGTCGTGGCAAAAGCGACCTCATCAAATGATGGTTTATATTGTATATGAATTCAGACTGAGAGTAAATTATAAATTTGATCAAGAAGATCTTCTATGTCTTTTTGATGTTCTTCAATTTCAACTTTACCCCAATGTTGTTTGGCTCTTGTAATACGATACATTATCAATCGTTTGGGCTGTAACCCTTCTTCAATCTTTGCCTTCTCCTAGGGACCTTTATCGTTCAGGCTTGAGTTTTTATGTCGGCTTATAAGGCACAAATTACCTATTGAATCCATATCTACATCGGTGTTTTTGTAAGACTGAGGAAGATGATGTTCCACAGAATTATAGTATCTGAATTGGAAATCGCTTATCTTATTTGCAAAACGCACAATAGACTTTTCTTGCTTTGATGCAAGCCAATAAAGATAATCAATGAAATTAAGCAAAAAACGAGGGGTATCAGTGCCGGCAGCAAGGAGGGGTCTACTTTCACTGTCCCATTTTTTCTGTAACATCTCATAATAATTCAAAGACCATTGTTCAATAACCCGGAGTAATGAATCGTGCTCAATGTTTATGTTATCCTTCGTTTCTTTGTACATCCACATGAGTACTGAATAAAGCCATTCTTTGTATTTTGGAGTCTTGAAAGTAACTTGAAGCATAGACTCCAATTTAACAATTCGATTGTTGATATCTTCTCGTTCGTCATTATCCGTGGAAGCACCGTTGGAGAAAGTGTTAACCAGTCCTACTCGAAAATATGTATTGCCGTTCTTGTTATACTCATATTTTGAGGGACGTTGCAGACGCCACTTTAGGTCATTTTCTTCGTCATCAGCATCGCCTTGAATTTTCACTACATACCGGTCAAAAAGCACTCTGATTCTTAACAATGCTTTAATAAAGTCCATTGAATCTGAAATAAATTCCGGTTTCGTCACGGGCATTTTGTCTGCATTCAGCGGAACTGCATTAACCATCTTCTTTTCAGCCTCGGCATACAGACGCATGGCATGCATAAGGAAATTGGGGAAATCGATAATCGACTTCAGATCTGTGTCCGTTTCCTCCTTCATGTCCTCTGCGTCATGATTGTCATACGTGAACCCACTGTCAAGAATCCTGTCAATCGTATACTCGTTCTTGATTGAGCTGCCCACAAAATCTACATTGTCAATAATTTCAAGATTAAGACCATCGAATTGTTCCCCAAACAAGCCCTTATTTCTCAATTTGGAGAGAGTCTTTTGGATTGGTATGTCCATTTGGGAACAGGCGTCCCATACTGTTGAAAAAATATAACGCTGACTTGTGCCAAGATCGGACATCAACAATGCCTTTATAACCTCATGTGCTTGCAACTGTTCTCCGCGGTTGTTCATTATTTCGAAATATGCTGCCACATCCGTATCTTCAGGCAGAGGTGTGCACACCAATATTACTTTGTTGCGTATATACTCAGAAAGAAGAGCCTTTTCGCCATCCGACATACCTTATCTTCTCTTATGAGAGATAATATACTGAAATTTAAGCAATTGCAGATTGTGTATTGTACTGATGTTGTACTAATTAGTTGGATAAATCGAATTTTGGGGGTTTGATTTACGGATTTTTAAGAGGTGTTTGTTTTATTTAATTTCGTTTTGTTCGATGGATTTTCCGAAGATTTAAGGCTTAGAAACACCCGGCATTGAGAAAAAATGCTTAACTTTGCGATTGGATTGACTGCTGTCAATTCACGACATTTTGAAAAAATAAGAAGCGTTATGCTTATCTTGTGATTTGTGAACGTAGGAAATTCAGAAACCGAGCAAGGAGAGCATAGTGATTCTCATGCGAATAGCGTGGGTCACTATTGTTACATCTGCTCAAATGGTTTCCTACGACCTACAAATCACGACGTGGCATAGTTGGCTCACGTTTTCTTTTTATAACTAATCTCTCCATTGAGCCATACGAGAACGAAGAAATATGAGAAATCTGATTATTCCTTTTGTGTTTATTCTAACCCTATTAATGGTGTCTTGTGGCAACGTCGATAACGAACCTGAGATATTTCCAATCAGGTTCGACCAACAGGATTATACTATTCGTGTCGGCATTAGCACTAATATTAGCTTTGTTGATGGCGGAGGTGTGTATGAATTGACTGCAAGCAATCCCGATGTGTTAGAGAAATTCTATATTGACGATGATACACAGTCACTCATAGTTTTTCCTAAAAGCACAGGGGAATCCTCTTTGACAATTACCGATGTCTTGGCAAATGCGACTGTGACATTAAAATTCACAGTAGAGGATTTCTATCTTTCTTTTAAGGTAGATGAAATCGAAGGAGAGAACACTAATACATATCTATCAGTTGGAAGCGAAATACGTTTTATAAGAGATGGTGATAACACCAAGCGATTGAAAATATATCGGTTAGACCATTTGACTCATAAAGAGGAATATGTTGCTGACGGAGTGTTCGATATTGAGCAGAGCGAAACAAATATATTTACTCTTAATATGGCACTTCATCATTCCTCAACTGAGGAGTTGGAGTCTTTTACCTATACAATGGGAGGTGACGGAGAATATCTTAATTTATTCGATAGAATTTTTGAATATAACTGGGATAAGAGTGTTGCCTCTAAGTCTTTGCCAATAAAGCGCATACAAATGATTTTGACAGATCGGTTTAATGGGTGCAAAATAACATGTTCATTGCAACCTTTTTAATATTGCGATATGATAGATAACGGCTATCTCTGCCAAATATGGTGAGATAGCCGCTATTTTTATTGTGGTGTTTTCAGCGTTTAATGCCTCGGCTGAAAGTTTGTTTCAGCTTCTGCCATTGCTGTTTGAACCATTGGAACACGCGGGTGCCGTTGATGTGGAGGTGAAATTTGTTGTCGGTTGGATTGCGTTTGATTTGCACCTCTGCGTTGGATACATCGAAATCTTGACGGTATGTTTCCGAGTGGATGGTAAATCCTTGCTTGAAATATCGTGGTTGTTGGTCGAGCAAGGCACGGGTTACAGCGTCCGACAAACCAACCTCACGACATTCCCTCGCAGCCTCCAACAACGGAAGCACATCGGGGAAAAACGTGTTGAGGTCGGTTACCAGATAGTTGTGTATCCGGATTGTGGAAGCTTCACTCTCCTTTTGTCTGCGGAGGCTGTCGGATAGGTTGGACATCTCACGGCGAAAATCCTGCTCCCTTGCCTCGGCACGGTCTTTCAGTTCCCGGATTTCATTATCTTTCCGTGCTACCTCGGCTTCAAGCCGCTTGGTCTTGCTCCCGGTGAAGATGTTGGCGATGTTGCTGACGGCTTCTTTCCGTTGTGCGTCGCGCTCGGCTTTGGCTTCATCACGCTCACGCATGGCGGTTTCAGCCTCCTGCCGAGCCTCGGTGGTCTGCGCCTCGTATGCCTTTTTCTCGGCGGTCAGCCTTTCGGTGTCGGCTGCAAGATTCTCACGCTGTGTCGAAAGTCTTGATGTTTCTTCCGAAAGTCCGGCATTGGTATAGGCAAGCGATTTGTTCTCGGCGGCGAGAGAAGAATTTGCCTCGGTCAGCCGGGTGTGTTCGGAATAGAGTTCGCTGTTAGCCTGCCGGATTTCCTCGTTTACCTGCCTCAACTGCTTCTTTTGAGCGTCAAGGGCGATTGCGCTGCACTCAAGATGTCCGACTTTGCTCTCCAACGATTTTTTCTCTTTGTCGAGTTTCTTTTTCTCGGTGGAGAGTTCGGCAACATCCTTTTCAAGTCCGGTTTTCTCCCGTTGACATTGGCGGTAGTATTCGTGTTGGTCGATGTGCCGTGCTTCCGACCCCCGGATGCCCCGCTCCAATCCATACTTCGCCATTGCCTCGGCGTAGAGGTCTTGGTAACGGCTCATGGCTTTTCGCTCCATTATGTCGTCGGCACACAGCCTTGGGCGGTTGGTCGGCTTGGTGCGGTAACGCTTCTTCACCGCCGCCTCCCTCGCTTTCTTCTTTCTCTCGGTGGTGACAATCGGAACGACCGCTATGTGGAGGTGCGGTGTCCGCTCGTCCATGTGCAGGGCTGCGTCGACAACATTGTCGCTGCCGAATGTGTCACGAACCCACTTGATGTTGTCGGCTATCCATTGGTCGAGTTTCCCGGCGTCGATTATTTTCTGCATACCCTCGTTGTCGGAGGTCATCACCATGTTTAGGCAGCGAACCTGCCGGTCGGAGATTTTCCGGGTTATCCCGGCGTTGGCTATGCGGTGTTCGACAGCCGCCGCAAGCCCGGTTATCCCGTCGGAATATTCGACCAGCCCGTAGCGGTTGAGGTACGTCCGCTCCGGGTCTGCATTGTCGGGATGGGAGGTGCGCTCGATATGCTTGGCTATCGAGTTCAAAGACGAGTTCGCCTTGATGATGTGGAACACTGCGTAGCTCATAGGCGGGCGAGTTTTTGTTGCGGAGCAATCGGAGTATACGGCTTCATGTTAAGCCGTTGATGGGTTTCCAAAGGGATGTCGCCCTTTGGCATATTGGGGATATTTTTAGCGTATCGGAACGATATGTGGCTCGAAAAATTCCCTAATATGCTAAGGAATTTCCCGCATGGCTGTAATTTCCGTGCGCGGCAGCACGGATGGAACTGCTCCCCGGATGAGGGTCGCAGGGCGGTAGACCACTGTAACGGGTATAGTGGTACACCGAGAAAAAAACTTGATTTCATCATTTCAAATACAGTAATAACACCCTTGCACACCTTGCACTCTTGCACAGTTGGAAGTGTGCAAAAATGCAAGGAATGCAAAGGGGTAAATTTAGATTTTAGAGTACGAACCGTAACTGTCACGGGAAAAGAAAACGCCCCGTTTGTCGTGTAAAAACTTCTTGAATGTCCGTTCCGGCATTCCGTTTTTGGAGGCTATGGCAACGCCCTCGGCGGTGGTGAACGTGTCGGGCAGTTCCGACATCACGGCAAGCTGCACATCGGTCAATCCGTCCTCTCCGATTATGCCCTGCACCTTTGCGGATGTCACACGGAAATATTCCGTCAGTCGGATTGAACGCTCGACGGTGGCGGTGTCTATCGCCTTTTTCTTCTTTGCCCCGGTAGCCCAATCCGCAACAACCAACAGTAGGCAGAACCGAACCGCATAGATTTCGAGTTTGCTCGCTATGGCGGTCTGCGTGTCGCTTTCCTCGGCGTTGCATTTGTCGGTGTAATCGTTCTGCCATTTGACAAGGCGGTCGAACGCTTCGGGTGCAAACAAGACGTTCTCCGGGATTACATTGCCGTTGGTGTCGGTTGCCGGAACAATATCCGTCAGCTTGGAGATTATCTCACGCCATGTCGCAACGATGTCGAACGATGGCGTTTTTCTCTCGCTGCTCCATTTCACTTTGGACTGGTCGTCCGGCACTACAAAGAGAAAACGCTCCATGAAGCCGTTGGCGTTGCGGTTCCCGGCGGCGAGTTCGCCCAGCACTTTGGGCTGGATCGTACCGATGACGCATAGGAACGGATTGGCGATGAACACACCGCTCTGGCTGCTCTTGCGGTCGGACATGGCTACCTTGTGGTTGAACACCGACATCCAAAACTCGGATTCGGAGCCGTTGTTGTAGCGGTTGAAGTTCTTGAACCATGCGGCGAGTTCGTCGGCATAGAGGCACAGCCCCCTCGGATTTTCCGAGAGTATGCGGTGGACTGCCTCCGGGGTTACATCCTGCATGGTGAACCGTATGCGCCTCGGCTCGGTCGGGTTGGCGTCGTAGCCGTTGGCGGCTCTCTCTTTCGGCGGCAGCTCCATTGCAGCCTCGTAACGTTCAATCGCCTCATTGAAGATTGCCGACTGCTCCGCGTCGAAATCAATCAGCGGCTGCATGGCGAAACTCAAAGGGTGGCTCTTGTTCGCTCCGGGGCGACCTACAAGGGCGACGAAAAGGATGCAGTATTCCTGCCAACCCTCCATATGTTCGACCTTGTGGGTGTTGCCTATCACTGCCGACATAGCCGTGAGCATGGACATGGCAAGATAGTCTTTCGGAAAGCCGAGAATGGCGTTCGCCTCCGTGACAATATCGCGCATTTTCTTGGGCAGCACGTCAAGCGGAAAGGGGTTGCCGGGTGTGTTCTTCTTTTCGGCGGTTTCTTCCTTTTTCATCGCTTACCCCCTTTCTGCGCTACGGTGGCGGGTACAAGCACACCTACGGCGTTACCGTCTATCAGCTTGGATTCAGCCCATTCGAGCAGTTGCGATTTCTTGAAATGCAGCTTGCGTCCGAATTTCTGGAACGGCACGGTTCCCGCGCTCGTTTCCTTGTAGAGCTGCCCTCTTTTTATGGGGTAGCCGTTGGCGTTGAGCAGTTCCAACGCCCCTTTCATGTCGAGCGATTCACAGTCGGGCTGTGCTGCGGTCTGATTTGTATTTGAAGAAGTAGCTTCTTTCTCGGCGAGGTATTCCTCTACCGACCCCTTTACGAGAAGTTTGAGGACTTCGACGAAGGGGAGGTGTAAAAAGTCAGTCATGTTCATTGTAGTTGTGGATGTTTTAGTGGATTGTATGGGGAGTATCAGCGCATTGGGCATGGGATTTTACGGATTGAAAACGTTAACGGTATCATCATCGTGATTTGGGGGTGTTGTCATTGGGTTAATAATAATAATTTTGCCTCGCAGCCCATGACTACACCCGGAGGGATAAGGCTGGTCGGCGGTTGATAATGTTTCGGGCGGCACGCCCTTGTGTCGTGCTAATCGGTTAAAATGCTGATATATTTTTCATTGCCCGGATACTGCCACGGGATAAATGGCAATAACAGGGCGGTCCAATCATCGAATGCTTATTCGACATCGGTTCTGTAATCTATACGCATATCAGCGTTTCAGCCTTTCGCAAGGGTGCGGTCGGCAGAGGGGAAACACCGATGCCGCCACAATCACCGTAGCGGTTTTAATCGGCGCGTCCTGCACGTCGGCTGCCAATGCTCCGTTACTCAAACAAGGAAATCTCCGCGATGGTTCGCCGTGTCTGGCTTTGTCCGATTTATTCTGACTTATGTCCGGCTTTTTCTTTTCGGCGGTCGTTTCCTTGTCGGTGCAACGAAATTACAACCCCGGCACGGAATATCCAAATTTTCAGCACCTTGCGACTTGCATTGACTAATGGCTGACTGAAAATGGGCTAATCCTCTGCCCGGATTGCTATATTAAGTTACGAAATTATTTCGGAATTTGCAAATGTTTGAATATGCTTCTCACCAATAATATTCTCATTCAGAACCTATCTGGTCTATGTTCATAGTATTCGGAATTTATAGTTGAGTGAGAACATCTATTTAGACCGAAAAAGAAATATGCCATTATTAATGCAATTATAATGACTAAAAATTTCCCTAAAAAATTACCAGCTGAAGCTAATTTACTCTTTATCTTGTTCCAATACTTACGCTCTTTGGCATCTTTCATTACCCCAAAGAACATATATATCAAGTATATAAGCACTCCTCCGAAGAATACTAATCCGCTATCCAACCATTGTATGTCACATATAACCATTTGCCAAACAGAAGTAGATGTTAATCCGGGAAGTTAATAAGATCGAAATACATTGCCCTGGTGGGTGAATGTTTGTCTTTCTCGGAGAGGAACATAAATCCGCATTTCTCATAGAACGGTACGGCTGCGGTGTATGCGTCCACCGTGATGAAGCGGCAAGCACTTCGGCGCATAGTGGCGAAAATATGCTTGACTTGCAGAAGAATCGCCCTGCCTATCTGCTTTCCTGCATAGTCCTTGGATATGGCAAGACGACCGATTTTAACTGCCGGATATTCCTTTCGACGCTTGGAGTTGGCGACACGGCGGTTAAGACGATTCCACAATTTTTTCTCATCCGGGTCGAAAACAATCTTGTCGTTGAGCAGACTGTAATATGCGACGGTCTTGTCTGCCTCGTTATCTTCGAGCAGATATGTCAACGCCATCATCGACTTGTAGTAGTTGACAGCATCGGAAATTAAAAAGTCATTCAAATCGGCATCGCCGCAATCGAATGACTTTATCCGTGTATCGGCATCTATCTGCCGGAAAGTGAATTTGTCAAAGTCCATAATTACATCGGGAATGTGCTTATGGCTTTGAACGCCTCATACGCCTTTCTCGCCGCTTCCTTTTCAGCTTGGCTGACGGGAGCGGGGTTCGCCATTCTCTTGGCGAAATTTTCAGCGTCCTTGCCCCTAAGTACGGGGGTTTCTTTGATAGGTCGTGCCATGTCTTTACTCCTTTGTTGCTTATTAGATTACAAAGATACTACAAATCTCTGGAAAAGACGAATAAAAAGGGACAAATGTCTTCGTAATGCCTGTCAATAAGGCGTTTGCGAAGACAAATGAGGACAGGCGAAAAATCGAGGTAACGTAAAGGAAAGCGGATTTATGAAGAAGAACGGTCTCCAAATCATTACCCGCCGAATGGTGATTTTTAACACACCGTGTTGTATTTGGCAGCTTGTGGCACAGGTTGGCATATCAAGGTCTAACTCGTTGAGTAATAACTTTGCAAACAAAAAACGAGTATGGCAAGAAGCACATTCAAGGTTCTGTTCTACGTGAACGGCAGCAAGGAGAAAAACGGTATTGTCCCCATCATGGGACGAGTGACAATCAACGGGACTGTGGCGCAG